>SDBT01000014.1_pt1 | contig 194158 bp, 244 predicted proteins | sample 2277101 | NCBI WGS metagenome assembly SDBT01 (sample SAMN10404973, study PRJNA504765) | marine sediment metagenome | isolation source: marine sediment core GS10_PC15, 103 cmbsf | place: Arctic Ocean: Southern Knipovich Ridge | collected 2010
TGTTTCCTCTTCTTCAACTTCTGCTTCTTTCTTTTCTTCTGTTTCCACAGTGTCTTGGAAGAAGCCTTCGAACACAGCTTGGTAGTCACCAGCCTTGCTACTACTCAAGTCTAACTTATAGTTCTTGCTCTTGAATAGTTCTCTGATACGCTTTAGTGCATCATTGAGTGTTTCATCGAGACGGTTCTCGATTTCGGTCATCGTTAGATACTGGGTTTCCCACTTACCTTCCGGAATATATGCAATGTAGAATACATTATTTTCACCGTCGTTGAAGATAAATTGGGCATGTAGCTCACCAGTTTCAATCACTTTGAGATTGTTAAGATGAACAGTCAGTGTCTTAGCTGGACGTGGTGTAAAATTCGTAGACATGTATGTCTCTATTGATGGAGTTTGACTATTTTCCCATTCCAATTACTGTAATGTATGCTTTTGAGATCATGCTTGCTGATTAGTGCTTGACACATAGGACAAGGTTTAGCCATGGTCAGGTCTCCGTTCTTGAAGAATCGGAGTACAGTGAGCTTATCTCCAGGTCTCGCATACTTTAGAGCATCCAACTCTGCATGTGACCAATAGTAGGTCATCTTGCAGCGATGTAATCTCTTAGATTTGGGATGGGTTTTATTGGAATTTATACCTATTCTTATGACGCTGTTACGGCGTTGAAGGATAGCTGCGACATGTTGATCTCGTCCATTAGCCAGAGCTAGTGAACGAGCCCGGTAATAGAGATGGCATTAGTGAGCCTGCTCCAGTTGCGAAATGTAGTCTGCGATGGAACAAGCTTTATAACGAATCTTGTTGTTCTCCTCTACGAGGATAAGCGACTTCTCTGATTGGATAAGTCGTGTCTTGAGTCTGCTGTTGACCCAGATGCAATCTGTATGACACTCCCAACCTGTGTCTAGGAGGTTGATGCCACGAGTCTTGAGAGTCTTTGATACCTGGACGTTCTGCTTTACAGATTCAAAGATGGTATAGGCTACTACCTTGCCAGGTCGGTTCTCGACTTGTTGTTTACGAAACTCTTCCATTGAAATGATTTCGGACATCTTATCTCCCAGGACAGCAGCGTCGTAAGACGCAAGCTTAGACTTCGATAACGATACAGGAACAGTTATCCTTCGTATGGTCTTCGGCATAGGTTGTTAAGGCAATGGCTGGGTCTCTTTCAGCCGATACAGCTTCTTGAATGACGTCGATGATCTCTTGATCGCCAATGTAGTCATGTACACCATCTGTAGTGATGATGATGAATGACTTGCCGGTAGTAAGTCCATTGACCTTAGCTTGAGTGTCGTACTTATCTGTATCTAAGAAACCGATACTGTTAAAGATATGACGTCCTACGCCATGGTCTTCGGTGAGCTGAACTAGCTCTGGTGTATTAATGTCTTCGATGACGTAAGCTCGGCTATCACCTGCCCAGAAGATCAGTCCTTGATCATCTTTGATGTAGACGGCTACAACCGTGCTACTCCTATCATCAGGAGCATTTTTACAGACTCGATTGGCGGTCTTAGCAGCGGCAGTCAGGTCTTTTAGACTCCAAGCTTCTAGATCGTTATATGCACCGATAACGGAGATAGCAGCTAAGTCTCCATGAGCATGACCGCCTACTCCGTCTGCAATTACTGCTAGAAGCTCATTCTTACCAATGAACTTAACGGATACTCGGTCTTGTTGATACTCACGTGGACCTTGAATAGAACTTAGGAAGGGTTTCATCGGATAGTCCGGTGGTTACCAGTGGTAACCCAATAAATATCGTTCTTTTTACCCTCAAGGAATCCATCTCGTACGTTGGACATAAGGTAATGACCTCGGTTACTGATCACGAATTCTTTCTCATGATCATGAGATACGAAGAGTAGTTCTCCGAGTGTGAATCTCTTGGCAATCCAGGTAAGGTAAGTCGGGATGTTATAGACCAACTCGGCTAGAGTAGGCACCTGAACATCGATATGTTGGATGACCTTGGCTTTCTCGGCATCCATGATGATGACGCTCATACGCCACCAGCCGTGCTTGGACTGCTCGGCTCGGAAAATGATGACGTATCCGAAGAAGTAGTAGCTACGCTCTACGAAGCGACCTACCGGAACAGGAAGTGTGTTCTCGTGGCGTGGGATGAGGTTGATCATCATATCTCCTAAAGTTGGGTCCGTTTGTCACCCCTGGTGGACCAGGCTAGGTTATACACCTGGTGTCAGGCTGGTGGGCCCTGCAAGTATGGGATCTAGTACCTATGGCACCTTCAGTTCTGCAGGTAAGAGTTGGGGCATTGTGAACCAGTCACGCACCCCGAAATGTTTTCAGTCTTTGTCGCACAACCTGTTATCGGAGGCGATCCGCAGGTCTGGTATTGTGTTCAGCGATTAGACTATCTGTTACTGGGTTTGAGAGACAAAATACACACAGATCTGCGACCTTAGTCGCTGGTTGATGTGGTTTGAAATCCCAGTAGCAAAATGTTACTTAGTTGAGATGTCTACGGAAAGATCCTGTGCTGTTTTAACCATTAGCATCTCGATTAGCGACATGGCGGAACTGCCATTACCACTACCTGTTTGTGCACCAAACTGAACGTCTGGAACCAGGCGATGCTGACCTAGGGCCTCGGCGTACTTGGCTTGGACGCGTTCGTATGTGGCTAGCTTCTGCTTTAGCGCACCGTCAGCTTGCATTACGGCCTTTTTCCTGGCGCCGTCGCCCTGACCAATCAGAGTCTGCTCAACCTTGTAGAGTCGGGCCTTCTCGGTAGCTAGACGCTGAACCTCCAGATCCTTGGTGGCTACTAGCTCGGCAACTTCCTTGTCACGCTCTGCCTGGGTAACTTGGGTGGCCTTTACGACTTCCTGTTCCCACTTGGCAGTAGCTGCATCAGCCTTACCTTGCTCCTCGGCAGTGATAGCATCCTGCTCTGCCTGAAGGCTCTTGGCCTTTGATGTCTGAATCTGCATCGTCATTTCACGCTGAAGATCGATCTGACGCTGAACACCCTCTTCGTACCTGATTCCCTTAAGAACCAAGTTCCGGGTGATGACACCGAACTCACCTAGAGGACTAGCCTCTTGGCGACGGGCCTGACCATTAGAATCATAGAGAATCTCTGTGATCTTGACTACAGTCTCTTCGCCACTGATGACGTTGACTGTGATTTCCTCATGAGCACTGGTCTTGTAGACACCATTGGTCAGCTGGTCTTGCACATGCTCTAGCAACTCACCACGACGAGCCGCGTAGGACTCTGTGGAGGACATGAGAGGTCCAGTGAAGTAGATGATCTTGTCCACGGTGGGAACGATCAGGTTGCTATGTACGGTCTCGTGATTGCCGTACTTGCTGTGGAGATCGAGCATCTCCACTGGATTGGTCGGCATGTCATATCGGACAGAGCCGGTAATCCAGGCAGTACCACCGTCGTTGAAGCGGGTCTTAACTTCCTGTGACCAGAGTCCGCCCTCTTGCTCTGCGGCACTAAACCATACCTGTTCGGACTTGCGGTAGGTAGTGACCTGACCGAAACCCTGCCAGTACAGACCAGGCTGATTCCAGACGTGCATCTCACCGTCCAGGGGGTCCTGAAGGACAGCGATCTCTCCGGCGTCTACACGCTCGAACATGCTGCCAGCTCCTAGGAATCCGAAGACACCTACGAAGGCTGTGAAAGCAAGGATAATGAAACCCTTGGCGTTATTGAGATTCATGTATTTCCTTTGTGAGACGCTGTTTCATCTTTTCTAAAGATTGATCAGCCGTTCTCAATTGTTTTAGCAACTCGATTCTGTCGGGAGTTTCCGCGACTTCGAGTTCTGCGTTTGTTTGGTCAATCCAGAAGTCTAGATCTGCTAGTAGCTTGAATATCTTCTTCTTCTTTCGTAGAAGAGGGAAGACAGGTCTACTGTAAAGCAGTGGAATCGAGATCTGGGTAGTACCTACTACGAAGAGTAGGCCGAATACAAGGATGAGAATGAGAGGCATTACTCTAGATGTCCAGGTTCTAGACAGTAGCAGTGATTGCCAATCGCATAGGCAGGAACAGGCTTGCAAGTGCTTTCACATGTCTGTTGCTTGTTGTGGGTATCCAATATAGCTATGGTAAGTACGGTAGCTACTCCTAGGGTTAGGAGTAGCATGTATATAAGACGCATTGTTTCTCCTAGGCAGTAACCTTGATGAACGTAAGTTCACCCTTAGTTACACCGACTTTAATGGTGTCTCCAGCCTTATATCCACCTGCGACGATGGCTTTAGACATGGGGTTCATCAGGTACTGGGTGATAGCCCGCTTGAGCGGCCTGGCACCATACTTCGGATCGAATCCAAGGTCTGCAATCAGTTTGGAAGCTGTTGAAGTGATTTCCAACAGCAAGTCCTTATGACCAAGTAGTTTACGAACTCCACGTAGCTGAATCTTCAAGATATCTCCGATGTTCTCACGAGTGAGTGCGTCGAAGATGATTTTCTCATCGATTCGGTTAAGGAATTCTGGCTTAAACGTCTTGGTTAACTGATCGTTAACTGCGGCAACAGCCTCTTCCCTGGTCTTGGCGTCCATGATGTGTTGGCTACCGACATTAGAGGTCATGATGAACACGACGTTCTTGAAGTCGACTACCCTGCCCTTGCTGTCAGTCAGTCGACCGTCATCTAGGACCTGGAGCATGACGTTGAATACGTCAGGGTGTGCCTTCTCTACCTCATCCAGTAGTACGACGCTGTATGGGCGTTGCCTGACTGCCTCGGTGAGTTGACCACCTTCATCGTATCCTACGTAACCTGGGGGAGCACCAATGAGCTTGGCTACACTGTGCTTCTCCATGTACTCGGACATATCGATGCGGACCATTGCGTCTTCGGAGTCGAATAGGAACTCTGCCAGGGCTCTGGCTAACTCTGTCTTACCGACTCCTGTTGGTCCTAGAAACAGGAAGGAGCCGATAGGCTTGCTGGGGTCTTGGAGACCAGACCTGGCACGTCGTACGGAGTCAGCGATGGCAACAACAGCTTCATGCTGGCCGATAACCCGGTTGTGCAGGTTATCTTCCATCTTGAGCAGACGGTTCTGCTCTGATTGCTGAAGCTTGTTGACGGGAATGCCGGTATTGGTGCCTACTACAGCAGCAATATCGTCTGGTGTGACCTTATCGGAGAGGACACTACCTTCCTTTTTGATCTGGGCAAGTGCCTTCTCTTGAATCTCAAGTTCCTTGCGAAGTGTAGGAAGCTCTACGACAATGAGTCTAGCAGCCTCGGTCTGATTATCAGCACGCTCTGCCTTTTCTGCGTTGAAGGAAAGTTTGTCGATCTTGGCTCGACATTCTTTGGCTTGCTTCATCACCGTGGACTCGAGTGTCCACTTGGTAGAAACAGTATCGAGGATTGACTGTGCCTCTGTGATAGCCTCATTGAGCTTGAGTGCCACTGGGCTATTGGAATCAGAAATAGAATCTAACTCTAAGACAAGACCATCGATTTCTCTGATGAGGTCATCGATTTCATCAGGCCTGGACTCTAACTGGGACTTCAGGCGAGAAGCAGCTTCATCCATCAGGTCGATAGCCTTATCAGGCAGGCTTCGGTCGCTGATGTATCGGTCAGAGAGTTCTGCAGCAGCAACGACAGCTTCATCAGTGATGATGAGACCATGGTGTGCTTCGTAGGTCTTTTTGATACCTCGGAGAATTGCAATGGTATCTTTGACACTGGGTTCCTCGACCTTGATAGGTTGGAATCTGCGCTCGAGAGCCTTGTCCTTCTCGAGATGCTTACGATACTCATCGAGAGTGGTAGCTCCGATAGCACGTAGCTGTCCTCGGGCTAGAGCAGGCTTGAGCATGTTGCCGGCGTCAGAGCCTCCGCCCTTGCCAGATCCAACGATGGTATGAAGCTCATCGATGAAGAGGATGATACGACCATCAGACTCTTCGACCTGGTCGATGAGGCCCTTGAGGCGCTCCTCGAAGTCACCACGGTACTTGGCACCAGCCACGATAGCAGAAAGGTCTAAGGCCAGGAGCTTGGTGTCCTTGAGGCTATCAGGTACGTCACCACAGGCGATACGTTGGGCGATACCTTCTACGATAGCGGTCTTACCGACACCAGGCTCACCAATGAGCACCGGATTGTTCTTGCTACGACGAGAAAGAATCTGTAGTGCACGACGCATCTCTGTATGTCGACCCACGATGGGGTCGAGCTTACCGTCGAGTGCTTCCTGGGTCATGTCCCTGGTGAAGCGAGTGAGAGGATCAACTTCCTCATCAGACTCTGTCTTCTTGGTCATCTTCTTATCCTTGAGTGCATCTAGTACAGAGATAATGGCTTCTGGTGTACAACCAGCACGACGGAGAAGTACTCCAGTTTTTGAAGTACAGGAGGCGAGTCCGTATAGTAGCCAATTGACTGTGAATGTCTTGACTCCACGTGCGTTAGCACCTCTTTGTCCTGCTTCTAGGATTCCTGTGATTTGCTCTATGGCTCCAGTCCTGGTTGAGTACATTTCCATGAGACGTGTTGCAGCTGATTGAACTATATGTTCATTGATATCTAGCTGATGCAGGATGTACTTTACATTTCCGGTACTTAGGCCAAGAAGAGCCACTAGTAGATGAGCAGGTCGAACAATAGGGTTCTTGAACCTGATAGCTAGGAATTCAGCGTTGTCAATTGCCTGGCTGGTATGACTGGAATATGTCAGATCCATTTGGTCCTCTTTAATCTAAAGTAGCTTTGCGTTAATTCTTTGATGGCGTTGGCTACTGGGATATTCCATCCCAGATTGTCCATCGTTTCTGTAGCTACCTTGATTTGGTAGCTTTCTGCATTACGGAAGAGTTCTTCGGCATCGACACCGATGTCTTGTAGGTCTTCATATAGAATGAAGAGACCATCAATTTCCTTCTTAAGTAAGAAGGTCTGCCATACAGCTAGTTCTGCAATAGCTGGTAAGGACATGGTGTTGATGATCTTGGGGAGCTGCTGGACACCTAAGGCGATGTGGCGTGCCTCATCTTTAATGAATAGCCCTAACAGCTCACATAGGATTGGTTCTACCTCGGCATTGATGATCTCTTGAAAGAGACAGATGGCTACTGGTTCCACCATCAAGTTCATACCGAGGAGTTTCTTAGCGACTCCCTGTGTCTTAGAAAGAGTCTGAAGACCAGCATGGACAGTGGTCATCGGGATATCTTCGAGTGGGATACCCAGGAGGGTGACATAGTCACACAGTACGTAGAAGTGTCTTGCCTCATCATGAGTCTGGGCAGTGGCAGCTAGCTTCGCATCAGGTGTTTCTAGCTCGGCTATGAGCATTGCACTGGTTTGCCAGGCAGCGTATTCACCCCATACCATCAACGCCAGGATAGGCTTGAGGGCCTCGAGCTTAGCTTCTGACAGCTTTGGCTGACCAAACCTATGGCAGAGGTTAGCTAAGACTTCTCGACCATTCCAGATGTGTTTCTGGGCCTTGTGATAGGCATAGGTTAGGTCCTGATTGTATGGATAGGAACTAACGAAGTTTGAGTCGAGCATCTGTTCTCCTTACCAGCCACAATGACTTGGACCCCCCGGAGGTGTACATGACACTAAGTGGATAGTCTGAATGATTCTTGTTGTAGGCATGTCCGATTTCGTGGCGGATAACCTCCTTTTTACTATGTCTCTTCAAGTAGATAGTAGAGGCATCCAACGTATCGATATATGTAATACCGATGAGAACGTGTAGGACATATGGCTGGGTGTATGCGATTGCGTCTAGTTTCTCGAGCATGGCGTCGTCAACGTGTCGTACGTAGACGGTTCCAGAGGGAGGTTCATCGCGACAACCACCGTCATAGAATGCAGGTAGTGATTCGGCTCTGGGTACTGCCCAGATGAACTGCTCATAGACCCTTTGCTTGTCTGTCTTGAGATCTAAACAGAAGTGAACACTGTGGATGGTGGTAGCATGTTCATAGAGATTAGGTACGTAACACTCACTAGCATCGGCTTTGGTTTCACAGCCAGTAGCAGCGAGCAGGAGTGTGAGGACTAGATATCTCATGATAGTACCTGGGCTATGGCGTGGTTGTTAACCACGCTTTATATGAATCGTATACAGTCTTAACAAGCAGTCTAGGATTTCTATTGATAGCTGAAGTTTCGAAGAGACACTTATTAGTCTCTTTGTGATGAACTTCTAGAAACAGACTACCTCGTGAACCAAAGTCAGTAGTTCTGGTTGATGAGCCTATCGTGATCCAGTAGTTAGCTACTTCAGGTTTTTGATTAGGTACTGCCTTAGGCTTTGCAGAGAATCTGTATCCGTTGTAGTTTGCTTGAGTGATTATGACATGGTAAACGATTGGATCGAAGAGGTGTAGTACCTGTTCGATTCGAGGATGTTTCATTCGTCTATTCGCCAGTCGATAGGCCATTCTTCTAGATCAAGTAGATCTCTAAGCTGTGCTGCAGTGTATTTAGTTAGTAATCTATAGTCAGTTCGCCAAGCAGGACCACCATACTTATCTGCTAGATAGATATCTACCGTCCAATAGGTTTCTAACCAGATGTATTCATCTTGGACTCTGACAGGTAGTATTGCGAATCGTTTGACATGTTTGTGCTCGTGATGTTTTGGAATAGGTGCTACTTCGAATCTCATTTGTTTACCTTAAGTGGAGGGGCTAGGTTGGATTCGAACCAACGAACTGTCTCTTTATATCGAGCAATGTAATGCCTCACATCTCTAACCCAGGTGGATGAGAGGAGACACTGGGACGATTGCATTCCCAGACCCCTCTCTTACGACAATCCTAAGCCGTCAGTACCTTTAGCTACGATCCCGTCCACAGGTGATACACATAGCTTATCAGAATAATTACGAAGTTCACGCTGCAGGCGCTAATTCAACTGAAATCACTATCTCTCGGACCTAGTACTGAAAATGGAGTGCATACTTTCTAGCCCTCGGTATGCAAGCGAGGTCCTTGTCGGGCCGGGTTTCGACCGTTGCTAGAGACTACAGAACACGGAAGAGGACACCTTCCAGTCTACCTAGAAGTGACCTTTCTGGGTTTTAGACTGCTGTTTGTAGTATGGCTATAGGGCATCGGCTGTGAATGTAATCACTAAGTGAAGACATCCGATTGCCATACCTGGTAGGAGCCAGATGGCAGCGATGAGTGCAAACCATGGGCCTGCGTATGTACCGCTAATCCAAGCGATACTGATCAATGGTATTAAAGTAATTGTTGTGAAAGCGACATACTTTGGACCAAGAATAAGTGTTGGACTCGCGACGATAGCCCAGATGAACCAGGCTAGTGGACCAATTGTTCCAAGACCTGTGAATTGTGCTGCAATGCCTACGAGGATAGTTGCCAAGAAGAAGGAGATGAATTGATCACGCATGTGTCACCATGGAAACCAGCTGATAGTCAGTAGGATTATGAGAGGTAAGGTGCCGAGTCCGGCACCTGCGATTGGACCACTAAGCCATGCTTCTAGAGCATAACCTCTCCTGGCTAACATTAAGCCAGGTTGGTATTTGATGAAGGAGATGGCTCGATCATGAAGAGGGCCATTACTATGATCATGTGGCTTCAGGATACGGAAGACCATCTTTGTGCTGTACATGACTCCGACGATACTGTGTATTGTTAGAATCAGTAATAGAAGGTCTAGCCAGCATAGAGCTAGGAACCATGCCACGTCCATGCTGGACTCCTTACTTGTTTTGAGCTTCGATGTAATCAGAGACGAGACGACCGTACTTACTGGTCCACTGACCGCGGACTCCTTGTCGACGTAGTTTTAACATTTTGGCCAGGAAAGGGAGATTTAACTCTGGAAAGAGTGTTGGATCTCCAGTATTACGACTGTTAGGGTCACGGACTCTTACCTTGGTACGCTTGGATTGCTTACTTTGGTTTCGAACACGCTTGATGTTACGTCCTGCTTCTGTCAGAGCCTGGTACTCTGCGTTCTTGGCGTCTCGGCGCTGTCGCTTCATACGTTGGCGCCGCTCTACACTCTGGGTCTTCTTTGCTTTTGACATGATGATTCCATAGGTTGGGGTCGTGGTAACGGCTAGGTGCAGGACCAGGTCCATTCCACTCGCCCTAAACCGATACAGCTGGGCCGTAAGGCCCTTAGTAATCTATAGTCTTTAGAGTCCGCCACATCATCGAGATTGCTATACGTTTGATTGCAGCTTGTATGGTACGAGGATGGGCTGGTTTGATTTGACGAGGATTGCGCAGGAAGTATGGAGACCTGTCACCAGCCTGGGTAGGTAGTACAAGAATTCCCCAGTACCCTGGGAGACCTTTGACAGCAAGGTCCCTTAGGACCTTAGTCTTAGTCCAGGAATCAAGCTTTAAAGCCTCGGCAGTAGCGGCTAGATAACAGTGACTTGCCTGCTTCTCGTACTTAAGCATCTTCTTTCGACGGAGATCAGAAATAAGATCAGATCTAGTACGCTTGACCTCTACAGTGGCTACACGTGGTCGTTTCTGACGTGTGCTTACAGCCAGGACGTCAACCATTCCGGCGCTAAAGCGTGTTTCCCAGGTCATTAACTGACACCAGTGCTGTCGGAGAAAGAACATACCTGTTAGTTCGCAGAGGTCTCTGTGTGAATACATACAGAGAGTGTATCATCCTTGTCTGTCTTCATCCACAGGAGTTTGTTCCCAATCTCTGATGTCTAACATAGCTTGGTAGGCATATGTACTGGTACCAGTTGCAATGAGCTTCTTCTTAATAGGAGATAGCACTCGCCACTTCCACCAGCTCTCTTCCTTAGAGATATAGTATGACTCATGACGGTGCTGCCATGTCCTGTTACCTGTGTGGTACCAGTCATCTATGAAGGAATCGTTACCTGACTCTACACGTAGCATCATCTCTAGGAGAGAATGCTTCTTCTCGCAGTGCTGTTGTGCCTCTGCATATCCACCTCTATGTCCGTAGTCTACGGAGATAGGTAGTTGCTTAAGCAATCTCATGTGTTCGATGAATACTGGCCAGCCAGGCACTTGTCTCTTGGCTTCGTTGCAATCAAACTCTAGGTTTAGATTCTTCTCGAACAAGCTGGTATTGATTGATCTAAGCTCATCCATCTCTATGTTGAATGAGGCTATCTCTTCTTCTTTCTCCTGGTATGAAGCAGTAAAGCTAAACAACCAGGCAATGAATCTTGTTAGCATCACATATTCCTTAGGTACATGATGAACATGACCAGTATGTAGCTAGCTAGACAAAAGCAAATCATATTTCTATCAACCTGGGTTAGGTCAATTGGTGCTGGGCTACTTGGGTTCATGATTAAGTACTTCGATCAGATAATGTCCACTTACGAAGATGCAGGCTACGGTAGCAGCTACAGCGACTAGTGGCCATAGGAGAGCGATGATAGCGTATTCACGTCTGGGTTCATCGTCGTCCTTAAGTAACATGATGATTAGAATCAGGACACCTAAGAAATAGGTATTCATGGAGCTTTTTGTCCAAAGAGATAGTAGTTTTCAGTACCATCTTGGTGAGTGATAGCAGGACCGACTAGACGATGCATTTTGCCGTGGTCGTAGTAGGCTTCAAAGCAATCCCATAGACTGAAGAACGCTGGACCGTAGTCACAGTGAATCTTACCGTTTTTGAAGATAAGAATCAGTTCAGGAGGATTGAATAAGAAGTTGTAGACGGTGAAAGGAATAGGTTGGATCTTTCTAGACGACGTCGTCACTCGGTACTGGGGATGAAGTAGACTGACCAAAACAGTCCAGATTTTCTTCCAGGTTGTTTTGAGGGCAACCTTTTTGATGTCCATTACAGATTCCACAGGTTTCGCAGACAATGTAACTCATATGTCTGGCTAGCTTGATTGCATTTCTGATGTTGATATTTGCAAAGTTGACAGTGATTTGAAGCCTGTCATCATGCTTATCTACTCTGACGATTCGAAAGTGATCATACGCTGCGAAATTCTTATTCCTCTTCTCAATGAGATATGAAACCCCATTGAGTAAGTTGAACCACCCATCTCCAACCTGGAAGACGAAGCTGGGTAGATACACGGTAGTGTATGCGTGCTTTAGGTCAACGAGTTTCATGATCACCTTCGAGTTACTAGACCATTGTCGATTGAGATCAGTACTGGTTCTTGAAGATGCTTACCAGGACGTTCCCAATGTTTCCACATAGATGCGTTGCAAAAATACGTATCACGATTACTGCTTGTGCCATATCCCTCGTGAATGTGACCGAAAAGCGATAAGATAGGCTTTACCTGCAGTACACGATCTAGAAGCTGTTTACACCCGACATGTGGATCTTCTCCATGTCTTGGTTGGTTGACTCGATCGTGCTTCTTGTACGGTGGTCCGTGAGTAAGCAAGATATCGGTATCATCTGGGATCTTGTCCCAATGAGCTTGTGCCTGGGTTCCATCATCATTCTTATTGAAGTTGTATGCCCAGTTCATAAACCAGGGTGTCCAGGGACTACCATAGATCTTAAGACCTAGTACCTCTGTCGATTCACCAATTAGGAGTCTGGTGTTATCGTTCTCGATGATGGCTCGAACTCTATCTGGCTCTCGTTCAGCCAGGTAGTCATGGTTACCGGGGATAACAACTTTGTATCGAGCTGGTTGTTCTGCGAACCAGATAGCAAACTTTTCTGTTTGCGTTAGTCCGCCATTTAGTGTGAAGTCTCCCGAGTGGAGAAGCAAATCACACTCTGGTATCTCTAGATTTCTCTGGAAGATATGGGTATCGCTGATTAAACAGACGAGCATTCGTGAACTCCTTCAAGTTCACAGAGAAGAAGCCTATAGACATCCATAGTCTGTTGCAGTTCCATACCATAATATTTGCAGTCTAAATGTATATGAACACCGTCCATGAAATAACAGAGGGTGTCTGGTGAAATGCCTTCTATGTCTTTTCTGTTTTCTAGTTCTATGATGAGTTCGTCGTTTGACAGATTCATTATCTGTCGACGACGTTCACGATCATGTCGTTTACTCACCGATCTTTAGCTCATCCAACTCGGCCAGGGTCTCTAGTAGAGAGACCTCCCATCCACCAGCAAGCTCGTACTCAGTAGTTAGAACCTGAACGATCTCACGTACGAACTCGGTGATAGACCAGCCGGTCTTACGCTGGATCTCACGCCAGGTAGCACCCTCTAGGGTGTAGCCACTTGTGTCACTGAAGCGGATAATGAGGTCATGAGACTTGGTTGTTCGGAAGAAACCAAACATGTTCATGAAGTGGTCATACAGCGAGGTGGGGACGCGATTGTCGGTCCATAGTTCGAGGTAGGCTGGCTTGTCTGACCCGATGTCTCCGACAGAGGCTGTTAGCTTCTCGGAAAGACGTGACATCACGTCTGTATTTGTATAGTTAGTCATTGAGGTAGTGTCCCTTTAGAGCCCGGTAGGGTAGAAACCACCCTCACCATTTGTGTAATAGGCAAGGTCAGTGACCATGTCTGTTTTTGTATTGTGGATTCGTAAAGTGAAATTACGATGTCCAGGAAGTGTTTCGGCAATCCATTCAAATACTTTCTTTGATGAACGAAACTTTTGTCGGTCATCACAGTGCATAATGCGGACTGTGAAGTATATATACATAGGCGATGTGACTTTGACTGGATAGCCCAACATCTTGGTGAAGGGCCCATAGTTTGGAAACTGCCTGTTCTTCCAATCTTGAAAGAACATAAAGTACTCTTCTGTAACTTTGAAGTGTACTAGTGTTAGGTCGTCTGTCTTCTCGATATGGTTTTTGATCTTGGCGTAGTGATTGAACAATGCGCCGACGATCATGTCTCGTTGTCGAAGGGATAGTTTAGCTTGTTGGTCTGTGAATTCCATTTAATGTCTCTGGAATAGGTATTCGCATAGGATTGCGCCGACCCCGTTACAGAATTTACACTTGAAGAACCAGAATACTCTTCCCCTACCTCTACAGTTGGCACATTTTACTGCAATGGTGTTTGTAACTTTCTTCTTAGATAGCTTATAGGTAGGAGCTGTATGTGGGTTGATGGTCTTGCGGCCTGATCCAAGACATGTAGGACACTTTAAGTGTCTTTCCATTAGAAGAGTAGTAACAGCATCGCGACGACGTAGCCAAGTGTGGCCATAGTGGCAATGAGTCTATGAGCTGGGTCTTCGTAGCTTGGAAAGAAGTCTTGAAGCAGGTTAATTGACATAATCAAGGTTACAAAGAATAGGACTATCGCTGACAACGCCAGCGGTAAGATTACACACACGTGTACTCCTTGAAGTGGTACCTCGTGAGGGATTCAAACCCCCGATAAACCGCTTAGAAGGCGGTTGTGTTAGTTCACTTCACCAACGAGGCAGAGATGTTAGCTGAAGAGTATGCCCATAAAGCCACCTACGATAAACCCTGGAACTCCACCTAGGATTAGACCAAGAAGACATCCAATTAGGATATTTCTGGGTACGTTCTCGGTGTCGTAAGTATCGTTAGGCAACTTCTGGACAAAGGTTTTATTGCCACATCGACTGCAGCAATACCATTCTTCCATTTGCTTTGTAGTATTTAGCTTACGTGGTAAGTCAAACACGGCATTGCAGGCTAGGCAGCGTACTTGAACTGCCATAGGTTCTCCCAAGCCAGTCTAAAACTGGCTTTCTAGGTATATTTCCGCACTATGTTTCCAAGCACGGAATAGCTGATCGAATTCGTTGGGAGTCATGCCCTTGGCTTTGAATCGCTTAGCTAGCTTTCCGATTTCGAGGAAGTTGGGCCATCGCTCGTAGTCTCTGACTTTGTGTTCCATGTCTTGGTAAGGAGTAGAACGAAGAAAGCCGTATGCCAGGTTATTAAGTCTGGCATAACGGCGTACAGGTCCAACTCGGTGACGACGAAGGCTATTGAAAGTAGAACGATGATTATTGAAGAAATCAACGTTACCACTAGCTTTAGCGTTTCTAGCATGAGTAAGTGACTTTTGTTCTTCATGACGAATGATGCGTGATTCGCTGGAGAGATGTTTGATCTTGATTTTTAGATGTACTTGACGGGTAGACATATGAGGCTCCTGGTGTGTATTAAATGAGGGTTTAATTCATTTACCAGGAGGTCCGCGCGCATTACATTCAGAAGCAGGAGATCATGTTTGTTCCTAGAGGGAGTATATCACCTGTGGTTGATCCAACAAGGATTACATTCACATTCATCTGTAGTATAGGATTTAATACCTACTTCTCCACAGATACTAATACATTGGTCAGGTGTGATTTCCAATGGCATGTGTGTTCGTCCTTCATAGACAACTGTGCCAATGAATACGGTTAGACACAGAAGGCCAGTGATTGACCATACTATTTGCTTTAGTAGATCTTCCATTTAGTCTCCTAGATAAACTGCCAAAAGTACTGTAGCTAGAAATATACCGTACATGACAGCATATGGAGCGATCTGTAAGAAAGTTTCTCTATCCATTTATGTTCCTAAAAGGTGAGGAGTATGGGAGTCGAACCCATTAACGGCGAATTGAAAGTCGCTTCCATGTCCAACCTGGAACACTCCCCACATGCTCTAGACGTTTAGATTGACCTTAACAGCCACGAGGTTACTTAGCTCTTTCATGCAAGGGCGACAAACCTCGATACTACCGTCTTCTGGAGTCGTGATGCTCAAGAGAATCTCGGAGTCAGAGACGACGCCACCATGGATATCACAGGTACTTGTACCTTCAAAGAACCTATGGAGAGCAGGATGAATATCCTTCATATCCATGTTCTCGTTAGCGATGAGTGCAATTACGGTATTAAGGTCATCACAGCTGGCAGAGACCTCACCTTCGTAACAGACGGGACTCCAAACACTGTCTAGGTTCTCACGTGTACAGTAGATCAATGACTCTGTTGTGACCTGGATCTCAACTCGGAGGGCATTGGGCTCTTCATTAGTAGGTACGAAAGCAAAGCCTTCATCTACGTAGAAAATGGGTAGCCAGCCTGGGTAGTCCATGAGCTGGGCGATGAGCTTGGGATACAGATTTGACATGTTGTTTCCTTAGTGTGCGTGTTGACTAAACTGGGTCAGTGTCTGACCTGTACGACTGTAGATAGGCTCTACACGGATCTTGACAAGCATCTTGTTTCCACCGAAGATGGTGTGCTCGTCTGTCCAGTTCTCATAACCTGCTTTCTCTTCGTCAGTACCTACTTCGTCTAATTTGCCATCATTCTCTAGTTGAGCCCACTTGGGTGTGCCCCTCCAGTCATCAGGCTTCCTGTCTACCCAGAAGTTGCTTACATAAGCATCTAGGGTGTGAAGAGGACGTAGCCAGGTCTTATGACGCGGGATACAGAGATGACCCATCCAGGTATTCTCTTCATCGAGCTTTGCATGAAGCTCGATGGTTGTACTCGACATGGAATCAGAGAAGCTGTATTTACCGTGATAGTCTTCTGTGAAGGTTTCCCACTTGTCTGGAGTGACGTTGAGATGACTAGCGAGTAGAGTACGCTGGACCTTACGGGGTGCGAACCATGGATCAACCATGACTTCTTTACCAGATTCATCAGTGTAAAAGACATTGAACTGATGGGGTACACGGTCGGTCAGGTTTAGAATCTGCTCGAACGTGGCAGGATCCTCTCTGAAGACATTAACTTCATTGATGACGGTCTTAACCACATCGATAGATAAGACTCTACGTAGTTCTAGGTAGGTACTGATGCTGGTACGTAGATGCTGTAGTTCTGATGCTAATAGATCATCAAGTAGTTCGTCGATAACGTCGGTGCCAAGTCTATCGAATTCCCACATATAGCGGATACGACTAGGTCTATCGATGAAATTGGTATCGATAGTAGCGTTATTTGTTGTAAATAGAAAGAGTCTCTTGTGTTCTGACCTAGACATACCGTCTAGGGCAGTAAGAAGTGCCTGTTGATGTTCTTTCTTAGCATGAGTTTTCTCAAACTCATCAAAGATGATCATACAAGGCTGTGAGATAGACTGAAGTACATCACTTAGAGGAATGTAATGTGAAACCGAGAGAACAGGAATGCCTTGACCGGCCATCCAGTTAGCAATTAGCTGTGCGCTAACTGTCTTACCAGTTCCCTTGAGTCCATTAAGCAAGACTCCTAGGTTACCGGAGTCCATAGACTCCCAAGCAGTTTGAATACGGTTTTGAATAGCTTCATGTGAACCGTAAATCTTGTAACCGAAGTCAAAGCAATCTTGCTTTCGTTCTAGTAACCAGCCATTTTGTGTCTGGATGTAGGTATAGATGCCGCCGGGTAGAATACCAGAGATAGCAACACTAGAACCGGGGGTGTACGTGTTGCTATGCTGATGCCAGCAGTTGTCGCTTTGCATGGAAGCCCTTCACTCTCGTTGTGAGAGATAGATATGAGTCCCCAATCCCATAAAGCCAAGGCTTACGGTGATGAAGGAAAAGAAAGTAGCGATAGTTGTTAAGATGATGAACATCATGTTCCTTTAGCGAAGGTCAGCCCAAAGCTTTACCTTCGTAATCTCGATATCTTGTGTGCGTAGTCTGCTGACTTTGTCTTCTGTTACGTTCTTGAGCGTTACAATGTCGGCTCTAAGCTCTCCAGCTTCGTATTCTAGAGTCTCTAGCTTGGTAGTACTGCTAGACACCTTGGTCGCCCCACGCAGGGCCGTAGAGGCCCGTGAGACGTTAGTGGCACTAAACTTCTTCTTACTGGTAGCTAGTGAAACTACACCAGTTAGGAAGGCAGTGAATGCACCGACTTTACGCTCGCTCATGCGAGCTTCTTCAGTCTGGATTCTGGCCTTTACACGTTGAAGCTTGGTAGTGATTTGCTCATGCTTCTTCTTGCTTGCTGTAACAATGTCTATGATTTGGTTTTCACCGACGGTGGCAGCATGGGCTATGCATCGATCATGAAAGAGATCAGATCGTTCTGCCACGCGTGACTGTAGTCCTAGTTCCTTGTACTCGTACTTATGTCCGAAGTCATCAAGCAGGGAGACAGCGTGATTGAGAGTTAGAGACTGGAAGTGTCCGCAATCATTGGTTCTGAACTTAACCGAATCTGAATAGATACTGTGAAGCATGAACTCTCTGAACTCAAGACCCTTTAGGTTTGTATCAGTGAGGCTGTTCTCTAGACCTTCGATAACCTTGGTACGGTCGCGTCTACTATTTAGACGTCCTATGAACCAGGTACCGATGTTAGAGAGTGCCTTGTAGTCTAGGTCACCAGGGTTCTGGGTAGCTAGATTGATACCGAAGCCGAAACCACGTGCTTGTTTGATCAGATTCATTAGAATCTCTTTGCAGGCAGACTTTCTGGTTGGGGGGATGAGACCGTGGATCTCATCGATGATGATGGCACCCTTAAGCTTGCTAGATCCGCCCTGCTTTTTCATCCAGGTGCTGAAGTCATTGAGAATCTTGGCAATGATTACCTGTTGTTCGCTAGATGCAAGATGACCAAGGTAGACAACACCACAACTAGGGGACCCAGCTCTGGCAAGGAGCTGTTCAGTCGTCGGTGGGCTTTCTTCGCTCCCCTCCGGAATATAGCATTGAATAGGAAACGCATTAGAATCTAGCTCCTGTAGGCATGAGAGATCTCCCTTGATATCTAGCACCAGGAGAGGGGTCTTGGTCTTAATGAAGTCCTCGGCCATTAGCATGAGTAGGCCTGTCTTACCAGAACCGGTCATACCCAACGTTACCGAATGGGTGGTGAGCCAATTTTTATCGATTCGTGTGGATTCGCCGAGTTGCATTTGTTTTCCTTAGAGAGCTGTTGCCGGTGGTCCTGACAAATACGTAATCTGTGTAGGTACGTTGTCGATATATGCTGGGAAGTCGATTTTACAATCAGTACCGACTCGGATATTGATGATATAACCTTCGACCTCATCCCATTCAACGGAGATGCCACGCCACCATGATTGGTCTTTGTGTTGTTCTTTGATGTTTGTAGCTATCTTGGTTGCTTTGTTGATTTGTTCTCTACGATTCATACAAGTTCCTTACCAGCCGTATTTCTGGCGTTGGAAGGCTCTGATTTCAAGCCTTCTGTTTTCTTCTTCAGCTAATTGATCGCTACTTACCTCTTCGAAATCCATTTCGACACCAAAGCAGTCACAAATAGGAGCTTCAAAGTAGTTGTCGAATTCATAAGAATAGTCATGGCGCTCTGTCGCACCGCAGTTACTACATACACAGTGGTATACCTTTTTCATTCTGATAAACGCTTGTGTGGATTAAGTTCACATAGCTGGGTCCAGAACTTTAAGTTCTTCTTAGGATCGTGTGCGGCTGATACATACTTCTTATTGATTAAGTAGCCCCAATCTCCATCACCATCTACAGGTCCTGTAACCATGTGTGTGACAGTACCTGGTATTACCGAGTCAATGGTATGAAAAGTATCTGGATTGAGGACGTTGACGTCGCCGGCCTTATATGACCTTGTGTCCTTGATGTAATCAATGACTTGACCATTTCGGTATACGCCATACCATCTAGTTTCTGTATATCCTCCTTGAAGAATCTTAGAGGTAAAACGCCATGGGTGATTATGTGGGTCTAGACGAGGGTCTGGACCATGCCACCAATTGATCTTGACGACGGCATTGACAGTACGTTGGAGAACCAACTCTGTCTTGTATGCTCCACCTAGCCCATCAGGGATGTGTAGTGGAACTGTCTCGAAAGCCTTGTGAGCTAGCGAATGCCTGGCTGCAATAGATTTGTTCATTATCGTCGGCTATCTTTACGACATACACATTCGTCGGCTTCGTAAACGTATACACCTCTGGTATCGCAGGCTACTCGACATTCAGTGAGTGTCACGATAGGCGTATATGCAGTATGTACAGAGAATGCGATAACGCATACGATCATGAACGCGATAATGATTGCTGAAAATGAATCAGTCATGATTCTCCTTAGAGGTAGTATACAACTACATCTAGGTGTGAGAAGTGTTTTTGTACTAGAGGTTCTACCTCTAGTTTCCAGCTATCACCTGCTAAACCACAGCCGAGGTATGGCATGGCGATACTTAGATTTCTATCGCCGATAGTCTTGGCAATGGCGGCGAAGCATTTGTCGAGAGCTACAAGGGAGAGTTGCTTACCACGACCGTATCTGAATTGTGTATAGCAGTTAAGAACATGCTGGTGGTTGCCAACCTGTGTGGTTGAGAAGGTACCGAGCTTGTTATGGTCTCCCCATTTAGTCTTAGTGTCTGTGATGTAGACTTCTGGCCACTTTTCTTTAATAGCTCGCGCTACACCTGCTCCCATGGTGGTAAAGCAATTACATCCATGAAGGATAAGGTTCTGTGTTGCCTCACAGATATCAGCTTCTAGGTAGGTAATAGACATTAGTTCCTCTTTACATGCGGCCGCGTAGACCGGTTGACCAATTAGTACTAAGAATAGCTTTCTTACCACCGATACTGTGATCTAGACAGTGTATTTGTCTGTTAGGTACATCTACGCTGACGATTTCATGTGCGAAGTTATCGTACCCAGTGTATTGGTAGATGATCTGACCAGGAACTAGGGCTTCGAATCTCTTGGTTTCATCATCAAAATCTCTTTTGATTCTGTCGAACTCTTTTTGAGTCATGTTGTTCTCTTAGCTAAGCGTCTGGCTTCTGCCCATTCTGGGAGATAGTCCATGATGATGTCGTATTTGCTAACAGCTTGTTGATAGAGAGGATGGGTCATCCAATCAGCTCTTAACATCGCGCAGTGCTGTCCTGTCTTAACAAGGCTGTCACGTGCACTAACGACTATAGCGTCACTATGTGCTGAAAGAGGTTTACTCATGATTTCTCTTAGAAGATACTTCCACACTGGCTTTCAAATTCTTCAATGTAGTCATGAAGGATCATGTACCTGAGGGTGTAGTCTTTATCATTGGCTCTAAAGGTTTTAGCTTTAGCTTCTGAAGTAAAGACTCTTGTTGTGTGGAGGGCATCACCGTCTATAATGACCCATAGTTCGTATGTTCTGAGTTCCATTATGATTCCTAAAATGGTGGGCAGGATAAGAGTTGAGGGCTTGATTTCGACTCCACCATGATGTATACTCAATCTAGGAGTATGAATGCAACCGTTGTTTACTGAAGAAGGATACGAAGAAGCTAAGTCTAATAGTAAGCTTAGCTTACGATGCCATGGCTGTAATGGCACGTTTAATATTGTGAAGAAAGAGATTACTCGTATTCGAAAGGGTGGTTCAAGAACCACCGGACAATATTGTAGTAAAGCGTGTTTAGGAAGAGCACGAAGAAGTAAAGAATTGGTGTCTTGTAAGCAATGTACTAAGGAGTTTTTCAAACTTCTTAGTCAGATTAAGAAATCTCTTAATCATTTTTGTAGTAGGTCTTGTGCTTGCACTTATCACAATACTCATAAAATTCACGGTACTCGTCGTAGTAAGCTTGAAGCCTGGCTTGAAGAAGAGCTTATTGCACTATATCCAGAGATTGAATTTCACTTTAACCGAAAGGATGCTATCAATTCTGAGTTAGATATCTATCTGCCAGAGTATAAGCTAGCTTTTGAACTGAATGGTATCTTTCACTATGAGCCTATCTTTGGAGCTGAAAAGCTCTCAAAGATTCAGAACAATGATGAAAGGAAATTTCAAGCATGTGTTGAGCGTGGTATTAGTTTTTGTACTATTGACAGTTCTGCTCTCAAACACTTCAAACGAACTAATGCCCAGAAGTATCTAGATATTGTTGTGAGTGTAATTGAGCAGAGATTATAGGAATGGGCAGGGTAGGTATCGAACCTACTATGTCTTACGACAGGGGGTTTACAGCCCCCTTGGGACACCAGTCCGCGTCCTGCCCGTGGTGGGAAGTGTGAGAGTCGAACTCACTAGGCCCTTTCGGGCCAATCTTGGAACAAACTCAAGATTCTACTTGCCGTGTAGACCCCCTCCCAAAGCCGATAGAGGGATTCGAACCCCCGATGTAGTGTTTCCACGATACGAGCTTACAAGGCTCGGGCAATCAGCCAGACTATGCGATATCGGCAAAATGGTTGAACGACGGGACCTGCACCCGCTTTCTCCGGAATCACAACCCGGTGTATCGTCTACTTCTACTTCGTCCAAAGTGTAAGGGAAGTGGGGGATTCGAACCCCCTCGTGATGAAGCTAAGCGTCATCCTTTACCAGTGCTTGATCCCGTTAAGGAACCTGCCAACCCAAAATGGGGAGTTTGGCTCCCCTTGTCCCTAGCTACTCTGGTTCTTACGTTCGATACCGGCGATGGACAACGCCAGGAACGCTACAACCGATGCTGTTGCTACAGTCACAAAGGTTGGACCAGAGAAGAGTGTGAATGCCGCAGTGGCAATCAATGCGCCGGTCCACCAGGGACGTGCGCCTTTAAAGGCGAAAATCCAGGATGTGGAAACGAGACCTAAGGTCCAGAACCAGAGAATGAATGGTCCGGCAATCCAGCTTAGTCCTGCTGCTGTGGCTATACCAGAGAAGGCGGCCCAGGCTTTGGATTGGTTATTGAACTCTGCAAACCATCCAAGGAGGAGAGCAAGTAAAAGTACAACTACTACCAGGGGCCAGGGCCAGTTGGCCCAGTCTCCCCAGCCGCTACCGTTATCTCGGAGTGCCTGTTCGAGGTCTAACTTACCGTAACCAAATTTCTCGGTCCAGCCACCCTCATAGCCTGTAGAAGACTTGTAGAGAGCGTTCTCGACCTCTTCTGAGGTCATACCGGTAGAAAGCAGTACGGCGGCTGCACCCACTACGTGAGGCGTCGCCATCGAGGTACCTTGGAAGTACTGGTAGGACTCGCTGTCCTTAGTTGTTTGTTGGAGAACTCCGCCGGCTTCACCACCAATCTGCTTATCACCACCTGGGGCAGCGATATCAGTTCCCTTACCATGGGTACTGTAGAAGCTAAGCTCTCCAGTAGGTCCTAAGGCACTGACACCAATGGTCTCTTCGAGACCACCGGGGTAATTAGCCTGGTTGGAACCGTCATTACCCATTGCGGCTACAACGATAACACCATCATCTACTGCCTTCTGAATAGACAGATGAATGATCTTGGAATAACTACCACCGAGTGAGAGGTTGATAACCTGCGCACCCTGGTCAACAGCCCAGTCAATACCAGAGGCAATACCACTGGCACTGCCACTACCGTAGTTACTCAAGACCTTAACGGGTAGAATCGTGGCATTGGGAGCAATACCGGCTGTTCCGATACCGTTATTGGTAGCTTGAGCGATAGTACCGGCAACGTGTGTGCCGTGACCGTTTCCATCGAACATAGGCTCGCCAGTAAACGACTTACCAGGAAGAAATTTGGTATCTATCAGGTCTGAAGTCTGGGTAGCACCAGTATCAATGACCGCGACGATGACTCCTTCTCCGGCAGGAGAGTTAGCCCAGCCGTAGGGAGCACCCATCGCATCGAGATGCCACTGCTTCTCATACAGTGGGTCGTTGGGCTTGGTAAATCCGGTGGACTTCCAACCCTGGATGAACATGATATCGTCGTGTTCACAGGCTTCTACGAGTGGATTGTCTCGAAGTTTGTGACAGGCTTCGTACATATCTGGTACCCAGCCGATGGCAATTGCCTCATCTAGGACGCTACTGTCGCTTGCCCACTTAAGTGTGTGACCGATGATGTTTTGCATGTCCCATTTGGTTTGGTGACCGCTACCATCTTCCATATCGACAGCGATGATGCCTGGCTCTGATGGAACCTGTTCGGCAATTGGATATGGGTATGCGTGATCAAGAACAGACTCCTCCTTTGGATCGGGAGGATCGCTCATGGTGACCCCGGCACTAATGAGTAGTACCGAAGCGAATAGAAATGCGAATGACCTGGTCATGCGTCGTCCTTATTGTCTGGGTCTATGAATTCAATGGTTTGAAAGCACTTACCAAAGATGGCTTTGATTACGATAGGAATTGGAGATACGAGCACGAGAATTAGATAACACCATGGATGAACAGTGAGATGCTTTCCATGTGTTCCTAAGGAACCTAGAAACAGTTTGTAGTGCCAGCTACTCTTGTTGATGATCATGCGACCTTCAACGGTGGTGGGTCAGGTTCTGGAAAGACTTCTCGTTTAGGAACGATGATGTCTCTGGTTCCATAGCGACGAGAGTTATCGCCGAAGACGACAGTTGGTGGCTTGTAGGGAGTAGGAACCTCGGTAATGACGGTAATCTCTGGCTTTCCATATTCTTCAGCTGCATTGATGAGAAATACTACCAATGCTGCTACTATCATTCCGAGGGATACGTATACTACCGTCATTATGATTCCTTAGCCTGGTGTTACCAGGTATTACGTTGAGATTGGGTAGGAGGTGGGTCCGGGAAGATATCTACAGGACGCTTACCTTGCTCTGACAGCTTGTTATTGTGCTCTTCAACTTGCTTGATGTTCTTATTAAGTGACATCAGGCTATAGGTGGCTTCCTTAAGGAAGGCGGTGCCCTGTACGATTAGGTCGAGAAGGGCTTGGGCGATATTCATTGACTACTCCTGGGGAGTTTCTTCTTTCTGCTTGTCTCGGTATTCCTTAAAGTCCTTGCGAAGCTCACGAACGAATTCGGTGAGTTCATCAACAAGGCTCTTGGATGAATCGGCAAGAGAAATGAAGGATTCGGGAAGATTGAACATGGCTATTCCTTTAGTGTACGGATCTCATATATCAAGCGTGTAATCTCTGTATCAATGCCCTTACGGGCTTCAGTTTCCATATAGGGAGAGGTAAACTTGGCGCGGACTAGATTAGATAGCTGTTCTCGCAGCTCTATAGTCTTAGTCATTACCAGGTTCGCATACGAACGTGGTGGTGATCTTCATCGAATTCGATCTGGGCACTACGACGGGGAGCGTTAGTGAACGGCTTCTTAGTATTAGGGTCGATGTCGTGTGCAAGCATCTTCTTCTCAATCTCTTGCTCGATACCCCAGCTGATATTGGCCTTGGTGACGGTGACGGTGAGTTCTAGGACGAGGCCGGTTAAGGCTCCAACAAGCTTTGCGAGTTCTGTCGTGATCATGTGATCCTTGTGTTCATGGCTATGGCTATGCGACGAGCCTGTGCCGTTGAGCTAGCGGTTAAAGAACCGTTAACGGATTGTGCTCCCAATGGAGCATAGGCCCAGTTATATGCACTATTCTCTCTATGTCGGACAGCTAGGCCATTACGACCTAATGTAGCTACATTTGTATTTAATAAAACTGTTATTGGGATCATGGTGAGACTTTGGTATTCATAGCTACGGCTATACGTAGAGCTTGTGGATGGTTTGTTGCCTTTATTACTTTACGACTTGTCCAATCTCCATTTCGTTCTTGGATATACCATTCATAAAGGCCTAAACCTACTGCATCTGTCCATATAAATCTTTTGTCAAAAAGTCGAGCAGTCGTATCATACAGATTTGTAATCATGGTATTTGCGTATTGATGGCGATAGCGATTCTGATCGCGTGTTGTATGTTCTTGGCTTCAAACCAGCTCATAACGTTCTTGCCGGTATTGTTGTAGTAGATGTATTTCCATATGAGATTATCTTGTGTGACTGTCATTGTATGAAAACTAGGCATACTAACGGAATTGTCATCGTAGATACGTATTTCGTTTGGCATTAGATTAGTTGGTGATGCATAGCTATCAACATGCGTAGAGCCTGTTCTCTTGTAGAGGCTTTGATGCTGCCTTGCTTAAGTCCATCTGGATAGGCATAAGCCCATGTAAATGATTTGTTGTCATTGGGACTTGCCGAAACAGCAACAGCATGTTTGTCTTTAAGACGTGCTAGACCATGTCCAAGTAGTTCTGTGAGTATGATAGACATGTTATCTGCCTTAGGTGGTGGGATGACTGGGGCTCGAACCCAGAACCTCGACCTTAAAAGGGTCTTGCTGACTATCCAATTGAGCTACCATCCCGCAAACAGTAGACCTACTGGGATTCGAACCCAGAACCCCCTGGATATGAGCCAGACGCTCGACCGTTGAGCTTTAGGTCCTTATATTAAGCGTCGATTAAGTCGCTTAGAGTCCGTATTCGGACTGTGATTGGAACGGATATTCCACCGACATTCTTACTGACAGTGCCAAAGAAGTCAGTATTATCTGCCCAGCGTCTTGCCTCTGCATGGGTGTTAAATCGACGTAGTTCTACTTTCCCACTATCGTGGGCAATCATTGCCGTAAACATGGTTACTCCGTCATGATGTCGTCGACTATGGACCATGCTTGTGCAGTACATACGTCTACGATTAAATCAGATGCTAGGTGGTAGTTAGGTGCTGCGTCTGCGCAGCTACCTTCTTCAGAGACCTCGTAAGGACCTACTATCGATACTACAAAGCTATTAGCTGGTATGAGGGAGCGGAATTGGCGGGCAGTCATTGGAACGGGATCAGCCACGGTTTCTACCGTAGTCTGTTCTGCCTCGTCACCAACCATAATGAAGATGGGAGTGGCACCTACACGGAACCAGCTGGCTTGTTCAGTCCAGGACTTGATAGCGCCGCCAAAACCCCATTCTCCGCCGACACCCTCGTCTTTAACGAAATCGAGAGACATCGAGGTTTCCCAACCTAGATCTGCTGTCGTATCTAGCTCTACCCATACTTGGTAATAAGCATCTGGAATAGATGGTACGTCAGGATGGTCCATAGAGGTCATGGCTACTTGAATATCCATACCTAGTGACTCGAAGTCTTGAATGGTACGGATGAGCCCGTAGTCGATGACTGACCAATCGTCTAACATCGAGCAGCTAGTATCAAACACCATAACGATGTCTAGTGCGTCACCTGGTAGGATCTCTGTGGGTTCCTGAAATGGAACCAGGCCGTAGTCTTGACTACAAGCTAGTAGAAACAGAAAGGGAAGGTAACGCATAAGACTCCTATCTAAGGTGTTTGTTGAGATACATCTCCGGGATTAAGTCTAGTTCTCCGATTGCGGGACTATTCTGAATCCATATGGGATTAGGCTCACCTAGAAAGTATACGCTACCACTCATGGTGGTGACTTTGTTTCCTATGCAGGAGACCATTGGAGATGTAGCGGTTAACCTAGCATCTGGTAGTTCTTCACCCAAGGCCTTGATGACAAAGCCTTCTAGATGGTACTCAACCACGCCTTCGTGGATGGCAGGGACGATGACCCATTTGTCTAGGTGCCTTATCCTCTTAGAATGCTCTAAAGGGTGTTCTGTGACGGTTATAGACAACATAGGCAGCAACTTAATCCGACGAGGATAGTGCCGAAGACTAGTGAAAGCATAGCGTTAGGAAATGGCGGATGGTTATTGGACATGGAATCAGTCATTGTGTTCTCCAGACAGAGGCGACGTAAGACGCCGTTAGAGATGTTTCGAAACTTCTTCTGCTTCTGCGATAGCAGACATATCTTTGTGGATATCATGAGTGAATGGCTCGATTATTTGATCGAATGATTTACGCAGTGTTGTCTTACCTAGAGTTTCGTTTTCTATGGTAATACGATCAATCTCGTCATACATATCTTGGCTTCTTTTCAAGACACGGTCCCAGAGACCATCTACTTCTTCTTTAGCAGCGATGAGAGCAGGTTCTGGCTCTATAACGACAGGGAAGATGATACCTAGCCACTTGATAAGGATGCTGGTACGAACCTTGCTACTGTGAATGGCAGTACGGACGTTAAGGATAGTAACTGCCTTCTCGAACGTATTGGAATCTTCGAGATTAAGCGTCCAGACTTCATCATCTTCATGTGAGATGAAGATGGTTCTGTTACCTCGTTCACGTGCGGTGTTATAGCCCATGAGGCTAGCGGCAACGGCGATGAAGGCGATAGCTGAACTGACACCAAGAGTTACCAAGTCGGTAGTGCAACCAAAGACTGTAAGACCTACCATGGAACTCATTCCAGTAATATTTACAAGTGCTTGGTTGGTGAAAGGTGCTGGGATAGCTGCTACTGGAATGGATACGCGAGGTACACCCTCACTAACCATACGTTCTTTGATTCGGTGCTTGATCAGTCCGTTATCCATCTTTACTTCCTAGGTACGATACAGAGGCATTGTTTACTATCAGCGTATTTATGAGCTTGTAGCTCTATTTGGTTACAGATAAGTACGCATTCGTCGTTATCGTCGGCATTGAATGTGATTGTTGCTAAACCAACCATGATTGCAATTCCAATCATAAAACTTATTACCAGTCCTGCATCTCCTTCTGCATTAGTGTTTGAGAACATTCCGCTAATGAAAGAGAGGCCAATGATAATTGTAATGCCGATTAGGATTAAGAAAAATGCAGTTACAGAAATCATGTGTTCACATCATAGGCTGATGCTGCCATGATTCTGGCAGCGTGGTTCTCTGTTTTGACGTTGATTTTATACCAAAGATCTGGATTATTGGTCTTACTTGCTGTTGGGTCTTTCCACCAGCAGGCAATAAAGCCTTGTGAAGCTTTGAAGTACCAGGCTTTAGTTAAAGTCCAGTCAAATACAAAATCACGAGGTAATAGACGGAGAACGTGGGATGCATCTGAATGATATTTAAAACCAGTTTCAGGCTGATATGGTGACTTTACTTGCATTTTAGACCTTAAATCTGTGTGCAATCATGATACGTTGTGCAGTCTCGTAGTCGGTACATGGGACGCTGTAACAATCCCAATTCCATTGATCGAATCTGCATCTGATTTCTTCTAGAAGCTTTTCATCGTCGTTGTCACCATGTTGTTTGATACCGGCTCTGCCTGTATTGGCTATAAAATAGCCACCATGACCATATCGAAGTCCTAGGTTTTTCCACCATTCCCAAAGATGGTCTCTAGGTGGTTTGTATATTGCTTCCATTTAGACCTTAAAGGCTATAGCCAAGGCTATACGATTGATGTGACTGACTGTCTCACAGTCGTAAGTTCGATAGCGGCTACGTGATTTGTGTTTAGTTCTATCAAGCCACCCACGGGCTTTGACACCTTCTCCTATATCAAAGAACCAGGAAAGAAGATGTTGACTGGAATTACTCTTTGAATCGATTGGGAAAACCCACATAGAAGTAGGACTCATGATCTTATAGCGAAGATGTTCACCAGCCTTATAGAAGGCTGGTGTGTTCTGACGGTTCATATTAGATCTTGAAAGCTAAGGCTATTGTTGCACGTTGACCAATAGCGTCTGTTGGGACTATGAAGTCTATGAAATCTCGTTTATTGGTCCCAGGTTTGTGAGTTCTTACTCTGAACCCACCTCTGGTCTTGTAGAACCAAGCAACCATATCTTCATGGGTACTGAATCTACTGTCTGCAAGTAAGAGTCTATAGCAATTGAAGTTAGGTGATTGGAAATGTCCGTTAGGTGCTTCGTAGATGACGTTGTAATCACGTGCCATTAGTTGATCTGGAAGAGAGCTGCGTGTGCGATTCGCTCTGGCTTACCAACTATTTCAGTACATGGCACTTGATACCCAAAGTCATCGTTACCGTTTATAGGAGGTAATCTGATAGAAACTCTGTTATCTTTTGGTCTGTGAACTGCAGAATAGTAATGAACCCAACTTACCGTGTAATCAACGTGCATAGTATCTAGGGTGTTGATGTATGTATGGTCTTTAGGAGACTCGTATACAAAGGTCATGATCTTTCCATTAGACTTTGCACATTAACGCCAGCATCACACGTTGAGCCTTATTTGGAGTCAACGATGAGGCTATGATGTTGCGTTCGGTTTGTGCATGGTCTCGGGGGTTTGAGACTCTGACTTTCTCGTTGGTTGTATTGGTATTGTATTTGTACCAATAACGGTCAGAAGACTTATACTTGATTGCTAGGTGATCTTTGGCTTTAGAGCACCATATATAGTTCTTAGGCGGTTCGTATGTGCCTCTGATGCGATAATCGTTTCCCCAGCCATTCGATTCAGGGCTGATAATCATAGTTTTTCCGGATTAAGGTGTTTTAGTCCACCATCTGTAAAATCTATTCATAGGGTGATCGGGCTTGCATGGTTCCCAGACAGGAATATCTCTCTTGTCTAGGAGGCTGCGCATATTTGCTGTACCACGCCCACCTGGGTATTGAATACCGAGGTCGGGTGCTTGCTCTGCCATTACTAGGTTCCGTTTGAACCCAGCGGACTTTCCATATCGATCCCAGTTGGCTGGGAATCTACTTAGTTTGATTCTGTTCTCTCTAGCCCAACGGTCTCCTTGAGAATCTGCACCACGTGCAGTACCGTTGATTAGCTCTTTAATCTGATGTCGTGCATGTAGAGCATCTAGATCGGCTTTGACCTTCTCGTAGTCTGTGAAGTCTCTGCCGCCATATACTAGTACTCTCATGGGTTTACCTACGGTTTGAATACCATTGCTAGCTGAACACGTTGTCGGTGGTTTTGAACACCATCTCCAACACGAATAGTTTCGAATTGGCTGTGTGAGGCTTCTACCTTTGCTGAATCAATGAAGTAATAAACGCCATGATAGCCATTGACATGTCTTTTCTTTTCTATCAAACTAAGCCAAGGTCTTTTATTAGATTCTAGACAATTGGCCCATTTGTGGGTAGAAGGAGGATGATAGAATTGGTTATTTAGTTTCATCATGATTAAACACCATTGCTATCTGAATGCGTTGTTTACGGTCTTGAGTTCCATGCATACCGACTGTGATAGGTTCATAGTTCATGGTATGGGGGTCTACTGTTCCGTTTTCAAGGTAATAGTAGATAGAGTACACACGCGTACCTAGACTGACTAGGCTAAGCCAAGGTCTTTCATGACCTTTTGTGCTATTGACCCATTGATGCCCAGATGGAACTTCGTATAGTTGGTATTTTTCATATGCCATTATTAGTCCCGTTTAAAGACTTCAGCAATTAGAATCCGTTGCTTACGATCAAACATGTTGGTTGGTATAGATGGGTAATAATAGCTTCTTCCAGCAAGTCGTAGTTGACATCTTGGTTCTAGAAGTCGGTATAAACTAGACGTAGTGAGAGTTTCACCATTGGAGATGAGCTACATGAACGCATGTTCTGAATCCATTAGACCTGGACGCCACCTACGGTCTTCGGGAGAGTTGTAGATGATCTTATGTTCCATCACGCTCTCTAATGAACTTTAGATATAGCTCGTTAGCAGTATGGAAAGAGACTGTGAACTCTGTTCCCTTAGCAATTTCACCCTTAGGGGCTACTAGGATGTTGAAGGTAGGAGTACCATCTGTCTGTCGAAAGACAAATGCAGATAGCTCGGTAGCGTTAATCTTATTGTCTAGGGCGTAGACAGCCTTGTATCGACGCTTAAGAAACTCATCGAGGTTTCCATTGCGATTGGCAGCCCATGCATGTAGCTTGGCCTTGTTGTCTTCTACTCCTTGAGAGACGTCACCTTTGAGATCGTTAATCCAGCTGGCAGCACTTTCAAACTTGTTCCAAATGCCCATTCGAACACGCACCTTTTCGTACAGAAGTAGTCTATGAACGGATCCCCTTTCTCGGGGAACTGAACAGACCACTGAGTTTTTACTTTGCGTCCACAGTGGTTGACGCATGGGATAGGTAATTTATACTTATCCACCTGGTTGTCTAATTACTGCCTTGATAGCCTGGATGCCCCATGGTCCAGCTTTGAATTCCCACTCATCTAGCTTAAGCTTTCTGTGTAGGTAATCTCTCATTTTCTCGGCTAAAGCTTCTGTCTCATATTCTTTGAGAACGTAGACAGGGGTTTCACGACCATGTAGGTAGAACTGCATCTGTAATCTATACATTGAGTTCCTCTAGTGTGTATTGCTTGTGGTGTAGGTCGTTTTCAATTAGACGTATGATCTGATTGACTGTAGCTTGTCTTAGGTATTTGGCGGCTATACCAACGGGCTTACCTTTTGTTTGTGTAAATCTGATATAGCTTAGGTTGCCAGGGGTATTGAAGTCACCATGCCTCAATAAGGTTTTAGTAACCTTAATTGCTTCAATTTGGCCTTGTGTTTGTGTCAAACGACTCTCTGCTTGTCTGTGAAGAAGACGTTGGCATTGAACTTGAGTGCATTCCAGGTGATGGTTGCACATCCTTCAGTTCTGAAGAAGCCGGTAATGGCGGCGGTTACTCTACCATTAGTCCAGATTTGTCCAATGAGATGTTGGCCCACATCTTTCTCATCATCAACGAGATCAAATGTATAGTTGTCCATGATCTCGCCGTAGGTATACCTTACGAGCTGATGGAGAGCACTATCATCTGTTTGGTTGAGATGGGCTGTTAACGCCCTGCCGAATTCAAAATCAAACTCTGCTGTGTAACTGAAAACAGAACGAAGAGATAGAGTATGAGGCTTATTTGAAAAGACTGGGATAGTGAGATGGTAGGAAGAGCTGGCACCGTCAAAGAAGATTTCACAGCCATCAGGATGAACAAATTCAAAATCCTGTGGTACGCCATCTTCGTTTGGGTTTACCCAGGTCCTTGTCCACTCAAATTTGTTAGAGACTAGTTCTGTCATGCAGAACTCCTTGTGAAGAACTACGGCCATAGGGCGAGTAATCGCCCTATCAGTGTCAACAAGGGCCCCGTAGGGCCCTTGTTATCGAGGCAGGTGGTCTAACCTGGCTTAATCGTCGGAAGACTTCTTAGAGCCCTTCGGAGGCTCTGGTGTAAGCATCTCTGTGACTTGGAGACCAATGAATGCGAGGTACACGTACTTCTTTATGGCACCGATAGCGGCCTTGGAAGGTAGATTGATGGGTAGCTTGGGCATATTAGGGAGTTTGAACATATGTGAATCCTGCTAATGGGTTAATTTTGAAAGAACGTAGATGAATACTGTTTTGGATTTTCTTGTTAGTCCATCGTGCCATATCTAGCATGATAGGATCTTGACCAAAGGGTGGTATAACGATTCTACCAAGATATAGATCAATATCATCTTGTTGTTGAGAAGATAAGTCTATATAGAATGTATCGGTTGCTGTTTTCTGCATAATCCGAAGGAGATAGAATGGGAGTTCAAAGCCTTCTAGTTTCTGATCTCCGACTTTATAAATACTAATGTCATTATATCGGTCGGTAACTCCCCATCTAGTGCCTGATCGAGTGATAGATGGGTCATCTTTTACTGGAGTTATGTCTTGGCGAGTGGCTGTACCGCTTAATAGTCTGATTATTAAGCTTGGGTCGCCATGGCCATGTGCCATCCAGTGGACACGATGTCTGACAGGTGTTCGTTTCCTATTGTATTGATTATGTGTTTGGGTTAGATAGGATGTGTCTTTCATCATGTCATTGAACCTACGAGTTTGTATCCCCAGGTTCGATCTGTTTCGAAATGAGGATAGGTCCTGGTGTTACTCTTTCTGTTCATCCATCTACCGGAGTCCATTAGGATTTGTTTACCTTCAGTAAACATCACATGAGAAATGAGATTGTTTCTATAGATCTTAACGACGATATCTCCTTCATCTTTTGAGATGATTTTCATAATGTCTACAGCCCATGGAACCAGGGCTAGTCCTTCTATGATTCCAGAACTACTGCAGCTGAAGTATTCTAGAGCCGAGATACGTGCGTTTGGTATAGCTTTTAGAGCGATGAGATCGGCTCTGTCACTATGATCTCTAAACATGGGGAATAGTAGGAGATCTTTTGTTAGATTTTGTCTGTATTGTCTTCCCTTAGACATAAGTTCTGCAATGTTTCTAAGTGATATGAAAGATGCTGACATAACCCTATATCTAGCGATTTCCATTGGTGGTCTATATTTGAAACAGTTTTGATAATTAGCGGGGATTTCCACTGTTATGCCTTTGTTGGTATGTATGCTAGAGCTAGGATGACTCGTTGAGCGCGGTCCATGGCCATTGCATCAACTACGATGTCTTGTTTCCAGAAGGATCCACCTACTAGATAGACTGTGTATATGTCTGAAGTACAAGAGATTGGTAGCGTATCTGAATGTCCGTTCCATATGCCTATATGGTGTGAATCTTCTTGACAATACCAATCATAATGAGTGGGAGGTGCATAGATTTGACGTGACACGCCTCTTATTCTTGCCTTATCTTGATAAGTCATTAGTCATTTTCTGCCAAATGTAATTGCACTCATGATCCGTTGAGCTTTTACGGTACATTCAGTGTAGATGTTGTTCTTGCAACATTTTGAATTGACACAGCCTGCATCGGTTGAGAAACTAGCTGTTAGCATCGAGTTAAAGCCATCCCACATACCCATATGTTCTGAGTAATCAGAGAACCAGTGGAGACCTGGTGGTGCAACGTATGTAGACTTGCTTACGCCTGAGAGCACGCAGTCTGTTTGGTGTTTGTTCCAGGATTTCATTAATCATCCTTGTCAAAGAGAAGTGCTAGAAAGATCCTTTGAGCATGTTGAACGTTATTGGCAATGAGCTTTTTATCAAGGGCACTACACCAAAGTAGTAGTGTATGCCTCGAGAAGTCGCCATCTAGGCTTATGTCAACGCCATCCCAGATTGCTATACTGCCTTGCTCATGTGAGAACCAACAGAAATCTGTTGGTTCGTCGTAAGTACTTTGGTTTAAAGCACGGGCGATAGCTTTCTTTTGGTAATCAGTCCAAGCTGTCAATATGCTTTGCCATGTAGTACCGCGGTCATGATGCGTTGGGCGTGATTGATGTCTCTATAAGGAACAGGTTCGGGCAAGAAAGAGAAGATAGTACGTACCTTGATTTCTGATTTAAGAGGCTCTGTGAATACTTCAAATGGACCCTTGACTGTAGACCACAAGGCCAGATGGCCTGGTATGGTCTTGGTGTACCAAAGCAGGTTCTTAGGAGGCTCGTAGATAGTTTTGTCACGGCCGCGCTTAAGAGCTTCTTCTTCAACTGTAGTGAATTCTGTGTTCATCATAGACCCAAGGGTTTAAAGACTATCGCAATCATGATTCGTTGAGCATTTAGCCCGCTATCAGAAGGGATTTTGTTATACATCTTGTAGTTGGTGTTATTGGAATCAATACGGCTATATAAAGCTGATCTATATGCAGTTAGATAGCTGGACGTGCCATCCCACATAGCCATGGTGTTGACTTTGTTAAAACCACAGAACCAGTATTGACCTTCTGGACAGAGGTATGTCGCCAAGGCTGTACCGTTCTTGATTTCTTGTCGATCACGGATATCTGACATTAGTTACACACGTACATTGCGGCCATCATGATTCGATGTCCTGTATGACGATTACTAACTGGTATCTTGTCGTACTTACGGTTTGGCCACGTTAGAGAGAAGTTTGCTTGGCTTTGACTTGGAGAGTATGAAGCAAATTTAGTGGTTGTATGTTTTGTCGACCATTCTTTATCTACCAGCTCAATAAGTAAGTGAAGACATGACCATTCCATACCCTTATGGGCTTCATATACTGGCGTTGGTGCAGGTATTTTAGACATTAATGGCCTTTGTAAGAAAAAGAGGGCTCCGAAGAGCCCCCTTACCTGACTGTGGGTGTGTAGAATTTGGGTGCGTGTTGGTTCCACTGCCCGGCACCGCGTTTAGCGACGATAGTCAGGATTTTGAAAAATACCAGAACACTAGCGAGTGCAGATGAGGCAGCAGATCAAGCCACTAGACCAGCAGACGGAGCAACTTGGCCACTAGAGCTAGTTGTTGTTTGTTTGTTTAGTGTTTGATAAGTGTGCTAGCTTCTGGTATGAACTTCTGTTCGAGCTGTTTCTCGAGTGTCAATGGCGTCGTAGGTCTTTTGAAGTAGTCGTGCAGTCGACTCATGAATGGGACGTGCACTAAATAGCTCTTTTGACGCGCGGTTGATTGTTGCCTGACACTCGATGAGGAGGTTGCGTGCCTCGTTGACTTCTCGGCGTAGAGTCGTGGTGTTTGTCTCTTGATCATCGACGGTGTCTCTGAGCTTACGACTACGACGATAGAGGTCTAGAAGTGAGATAGGCAAGGGAAGCTTGGCTTCTACTGTGTTGGATACTGCAGTTGGCTTCTGGTCTGCATAGTGTGAGAGACTTTGCTTTCCTTTCTCGGGAGGTAGCATCGGACCCATCAGACATGGCTGGGTGCCAAGAATCTCTTCACGTGCTGGAGCGGGTGCCTCATCGGGGGTACGTTGATTCTTGATCATCGCAATCTGTGGGGGTGTGAGCTTCAAGACATTGGAGAGTACTGCGACTCTGTCGACACCGGGAGTGAGGCCCCAGACGTTTGTGGGACGACCACCACGTACAGCATTGACTCGCTGACTCGTGGTCAGTAAGCCTACCTTCCTGGCTGTCTGAAGACGGTAAACGACTCCGCCAGTGCGGAGCGCTACCCCTCGGCTCTTGAACGCGGCTTCAATCTCCTTGGTAGTGGAGCCATGGGCCAGCAGATTCCAAATTAGATTGGATAGGTTCTTGACCTTGTTATTGGCTGGGATGAGGATGCTCTTGTTGGTATGGCTTGTCGATACAACGGGCGTGATCATGTATTTTCCATAAATGGAGGCTTTCTGACTTTCGTCCACAACAGCAGGGAGCTGTTGTACGCTGTTGGTTCAGCCTAGGTCGCCATAGGTGTTAGTCGGTGTCGATACTAATAGGTCTTAGCATCGAGACTGCGGAAGCAGACTGTGGTTTTGCAATGAGCTTTTTAGTCCATTCTGCAATATCACATTCACTTACAATGTGAAGTAGTGACTTTGTGTAGCTGATACAGAAGCGAGTGGCTGTCTCTGGCTGCTTCTCATGGAGATAGCCAATCCATGCTTCGAAGTAATCGGCAACTTCCTTACCAATGAGGTTAGAAGGGATCTGAATTCCATTGAGCATCATGTACGCGATGAAGAACTTGTTCTCTTGGAGGAAGGATGCAGCCACATGGATAGCATGTGCATCAGCACCAGGGTATGTCTTGGCAATGGTATCGATAACTAGATGCTTAAGTCTAGCGTCACCGATGATTGCAAGTCTGTTCCTTTGGAATTTGTTGTTAAGTACTCGTTTGTGGAAGTCTTTAATCATGTTTGTTCCTAGATGGTGGACCCGGTTGGATTTGAACCAACGAAAAGGCGTAGTCGCCTGCGTGAAGCACATAAGGCTTCCAGCTTTCAATCACCGGAAGTTTTATGCCGTCCCGCCTCAGGCCCATAAGTGAATGTATCGTGAGCATTGGTTTACTGCAGAACCAACTCTGGATGTCTTCCGCAAAAAATTCAGAGAGAGATCAGACTCTCAACCTAGGCGGTTTCACTGTAGTGGTACCCGTTGGGTTCTCTACAGAGACATTGATACAAAGTGATGCCGAGAGCAGGAATCGAACCTACTATCACGTTCTGCCATATTACTATGCGTACGCGGGCTGCCATTGCCCAATCTCGCCACATGTAGTTGATCGAGAGGGGACTACGGCTCCCTGTGCTTTACTATCTCATTGATCGCTCGGTCTATCAGTTGAGATAAGCAGGGTATCGGTTTATGTAGGCACGATAACCAGAGGCCTTTAGTAGATAGTGGAGAGAGTAGGAATTGAACCTACGTGTAGAGGCGCGCGAACACACTCTATGTCAGCCAGCAGACCTCTCTCCAGGTAGTCAGTTTATATAGGCACGGTATTACCACGGGCCATTGAATGATGGAAAGGGTTGGAATTGAACCAACATATGGGGGATGCCTCCCCCTCAGAGCCAATATCTTAACCGATCCAAAGTGATGGGAAAGATTGGAATTGAACCAATACCTCCCGGCTGGCAAAGACAACATAACTTGTATCTCTGCTTAAAACACCGGTCCTCTACCTTAGAGTTGCTTTCCCGAAGTGCCTAGTCATATCTTGTCAGCCAGTTCGTACTCAAGTCGTTATTGACGTAACAGTTAGAGCCTACTTTAGCCAATCCGACAGACAGGACTGGAATTGCCAAACACCAGTCTTTTCGGCGTGACCCTATTTATATAGACGCTAGACAAAGCGCTGGTATGGCGGAAGGGGTAGGAATCGAACCTACAATACGGAACTAGCTTTGCAGCATGCCTGGACACCAATAGTCCAACCCACCCAGGGTGCCGGAGACCAGCGCTTTGCTGGCCCCCGACTGTGACAGGCAGTCTTAGGCTATCACGCAGTGTCCATAGACACTGAGGTTTGTTCGCATGGGCTGTAGTTAATTCAGCATTACTTGATCCGACATTTCTTAGGATCAAAACCTTTGTTGAACAAGTATGTATACATGAGCCTCTAGGTATACAAGCTAGTGGTTTGCTGGACTCGGAGACTAGGCGGTCGGTGAGCGAAGCAGAGAATTCTGGCTCTGACTTCACCTAGTCTGATTCTACGCGGACAGAAGACGAGTCGAGCGCCTTACCTGTCTCTTACCTATTGATTAGACGTAGTCGACTGTATACGGTACCACCAGGTATACAAGCTGGCTGACAATAGATCAATAGGCTTGGTTGGTTCTACGTGGACGGAGGAAGATACAGCCCTCATCGTCTCTTACCTATGATCTTGACGTAGTAGCTCTTATGGGATGAGGTTAATTCCGCATTACCTAGTCCGACATTTCTTAGGACTAGAACCACTTTTATGAGCGGGGTATTTAGGCTTGTTGTTACACCTAAGAAGATGTCGACAGACATATTGGGTGCTACCCAACTGGTATCATGGAGCTTATGGCGATAGTTTGCTAAACTTCGAAACCCTGTATCTCCCTTGATTCTTCACTGATTAAGCATGGCTACTTCTAAGCCAAGCACCTAAGTGGGTGTGCATCGCGGGTTACCCCCATACACTCTTTGTTCCTCATATTCGGCACAAGGCCTACTAAGGTGAGAAAGCTGTGTTCACGTTTTACAGCGGGCTGGGCTTGTCTAATCGGTAAACCGACACCCATATCTCCCTGTGAACTGGCTCTTCGGCCCTAAGGGCTTCGAAGTTATAACCATGTTTGTTCATCTACTCTCCATTTGCGAGGCTAAATAGCACGTGTCCATGACATGCAGCTGGGCTGCACCAACAGACAAGGTCTTTGCCTTCTAGCTCATGAAGAGAAGTAAGAAGATGGCTTTGAGGTAGTTCATGAAGCCAGATAGTGTATCTGGTTATTGCCTCATCTCTTGATCTGACTTTGAATTCAGCCATTGTGCCGTTGAGGTGACTAAATGGGGTTGCCCCATTTGGTTGGCCTACCAATATAGACAGCATCCTTAGGGGCTGTATTGTGATGCTTATTGTGTACTTTAGGCATTGTCTTCCCTTTGCAGCGAGGGAACGCGCGCGTAGTTATTCTGACCAGAGGTTTACTGGTTCTTGGTCTTTAAGTAGGTTTGTATCCCATACTTCAGCCCAGTGTTCTGCTACAGATTGTGGATCCCACTTGTCTTTTTGCCTAGCAGCTTCAGCAACAGCGGCTTCATGGGTGTCATGGGTTGAATGGAGGTCTTCAAGACCTCTACCTAAATAGTAGTTTGGACCAATAAAGAGTAGGTATTGTTTCATCTAGTCTTCGTATTCATCCCACTCACCGGTAGGTCGTTTGTCGTACATATCGGCTGTGTAGTGGAGTCTGGATGAGAGCCATGGATCCTTAGATGGATTGATAACCATAATTGCCTTAATAAGAAGAGATGTCGATGTTTCTCTGAACAGATCTTCTAGGTCGTATCGATCACCACCAGTGGCTTTGACTTCCTTTAGGAAGTAAATGAACCTATTCATATTATCTCTTAAGGATTGAAAAGGGGTGGAAGATGCGACGTTTGCTCCGGGGTATCCAGTTTAAAACCAGTTCCTAAGAATATGGTCCGCCGCTTTATCTTGACACCAGAGATCTCTGGAATTATACAAGACACGCTGTCTTACCAAAGCGTATGACGTGGGCGGGGTAATCAACCCCGAGCTATGGATGATTAACTACCATAGTGAGACACGTCGTGTAGCTATTGTACCGAGGGCGAACCTGCATGTGTTCACGCCACCTGGGTGGCTGCTACTAGTAAATGAATGTAAGTGGAGAGCCTTTGACTCTCTGAGTCAGTCCAAGACATTGTCTTGCTGCTACTGCACTATAGTGTATGCATGGCAGGATTCTCACCTGCAGTTGACTGGATATTCCTAATTTATCCTCTTATTCTCCAGTCCGGGTCGTATATTGGTAGTAGAACCCTGCGTAATACCGCCTCATGAAATAGCTATTGCGCCCGGCAATTGCATGCCTTAGAATTTTCACGCCACAATTATGTGGCTGCTATCAAGTGAATTATCTCTACCTGTATGAAGAACTGAAGTTCAACTGAAGGCGGCATAGCGGCCTATTAGGGCGTCGAGACGCTTCATACATCAAGGCGTCCGAAGAGGCCAAGGCGGATTCTTGGTAAACCAGATTCGCGAGAGATAATTTGTTTCACATTCCATTTTTTGGTTTAGACATTCGTCAGTTCTAACAAGCTGACATTAACTATCAGCTATCCTATTGCTTAATTTCAAACTTAGGTTCCGGAAGAATTCCGAATTCCACTCCGACTGCAATCTCTTCGATACTTAGATCATATACCATAGTTTTTTGTTGATAGTCCAGATAAGTAAGCTCTGTATTTCCTGGCACATATCTGATTGAAGCTTTGTATTTGGAGTTAGCCCACTTAACAGTTACTTTATCGATGGTCTCTTTCTTTCGAAACCCCAAGAGACGCCGGCGTAGGTAATTCATGTTCTGTCTGAATACAATTTAAAGGGCAAGCACTAGGTGCCAGATCACTCGTATTCATCACCAGATCGCCTATTAAGTATTTAGAGTAGTAGTATTGCTAAAACCAGCATTCGGAGTGAATGGGTTCGAAGGGGTGCTAAGTGACCGGTGGCGTTCGGCATCTGCCGGTCACCTAGCTATGATAGGTAGTCAGTGGCCGTAACCTGCTGACATTTCTCTGTCCTCTTTGACCTATCACGTGTAGCCTCTCGACTACAAAGACTCTCTTGTTACAACTGCGAGAATATCTCGCAGCAGTGTTGCTTCTTTCTTGAGTTTGAGCTTGAACTCTTGTATCTTCGTAGAGATTTGCATACGTCGTGTATGTGGATACTCTCCCTCATCGGTTGGAACTGCTTCTAAGGTGGTGATGCGAGCACGAATGTTCTTAATTCGTGAATAGACATCACCAGTTAGATCTGTTGGGACTACCAAGATAGCGTAGAAGTTTTTCTCATCCAATGTGGACTCCAGTGAGCGATTATCGCTCACGATAGTGGGCATACAGGCAGCACCAGGTATGCCAGCCGATGGTAGGCACGATCTCTCGTACGCTGAAAGATAATATCTGGCTGCGTTATCATCTAGTCTGATTGTATAAACTCATAGACCGCAGTCTACCGTGGAAGGCGAGGAGTTTAGGAGTCAGACAGGGGTGTGTACTTTACCCTTTTCGATTCAGCTCTATTGGCTGCGTAACAGCTGATTGAGCATTGAATGTTTGTTCTCCATGATCAGGGGGTTGGCCGACCCCCGCAATCTGCGCCTAGGTATGAGACGAAGTAACTTGGTATTAAACAACTCTAACCGCGTGAAGGTGTTACTTAAAGAGTCAAGCATACTGGTAGCGTTGGATCTACTAGGATATGCCAGCCTAAGTATGCTTTAACGGGCATACTAGCCTGGTCGGTGGATCTTTTAGGAATCAACCAGGTGGTGTGCTTCAAACACCTTGTGTCTTTCGACACCTGGACATACTTGAACTGTTATGTCAGCAGCTGAACCGAGTGAACCGAGGGGGCACTGACCCCAACCTATCTAAGAGAACTGTGCTCCAAGGTATAGGCTGACAAGCTTAGTTTAAAGCCTCTATACCACGTCAAGGTGCTTGTCTCATAGAGGAAATGGCCTTATCTAGCCATCATGAGCCCTAAAAGGGCAAGAGACCATCTGCATGATCTGTTCTCAACACTCGGACACAAGGTCACTTGTGAAGAGACGTTAGCTTTTTCTGGGTAGTTGTTTTTCATTTAGTAGTTAGACGTATTAAGACATGCGACACCTCTAATTGCTAATAAATGAGAACAAGGTAGGGGAGAAAGGCGGAGCAGTCTTGTCTTGAAAATGACAACGCTATGCGCCAGTCACATCTACCAGACCACGGGGCGACGTAAGACGCCCCCTATGTATGTTGTAGTGAAGTAGCAGAGTAGGACGAGAATGGGTATGCTCTCCACTAACGGAAGAGTGTGTATGCAAATACGCTACCAAATGTAGCTATGGCAGCACATGCACTAGCGAATGCGAAGGCTTCAGGCCAGGTCATTTAGGCTCCCAGTTGCCAATCTTTTGGACAACGAACTCTACTTCTTTGGGTGGAGTGACAGATTCGAGGATCTTGAACTTGGCAGCCCATACCCAACGACATGTACTGCCAGTGAGGGTAGGTACCTCACGGTAATCAGCCCTGGCTTGGTAGACCTCCTCTCGGAGGTTTACAGACATTTTGCGTCCAGGACAAACAGTTGGAAGTGTGCCTTCGATACCGTAGCAGACGGTACAGGCCATGAGACCACCACGACAGTAATATCCTTGACAGTCACATTCCTCGCCACGTTCGACGTTACAGGTATCTGGTGTATGTTTGCGTGGCATGGTTAGCTCCTAAGAGTTTGGAATAGTTACTGGATCTTGTACCAGGTAATTGCATTGGTTGGGATAGCGACGAGTGCGTCGCCTTCTAGTTCTATCTTGACAGGTACAATCGCTACGATGGGACCGTATTCGGTACCTTGAATACGTACTTCGACACCGACACCGGTTTCGGCAGCAAACTTTGCTGCTAATTCTTTGATGGTTGTGTTGTCTGTGATGACGGTGGTAGCGATCTTGCCGCAGTTACTGCAGGGTGTAATGCCCAGTGCATAATCTTTTTGTAGTAGTGCACTACACCAGATACAGTTAACGGGTTTCATGATAGCTCCTAGCAAAGAATAAGAGGGGCTGGTTTGGCGCCGGTTGTCAGAACTGACTGTTTCCAATCCTTGGGAACGACATTAATGATCTTTGACCCTGCGGGTACGTGAAGCGGCATATCAAGAAGACGCATGAGTGGTACGAAGTTGTGGGTACTGATGGCGTAGGCACGAGCACGCTTGAGATTACGAAGGTTGTCTCTGTGTGCTTGTAGCTGTACACGAATATTCCTGATGGATGACGCAGTTTCTGCCTGTGCGTTGTCGAACTTCTCGAATACTTCGAGGATGGCGGCACCTTCGTCTCGCTCAACTATACCGTCCAGCAGATAGCAGTGTGCTGTAGATCATGCTCGACGCACGCTGCATCTCGCTCCGTCGACCCACGGTAAATGCAGCGCTCCCATCCGGTGGAGACCATTCCATCGCCACGTATTCAGCTGGGTTGTGGTTTCGGGCCCACAGGTAGGTCTTCCAGAAGGCTCTTTCAGCATCGTCTGTGGCCCCGTTCGGAAGCAGGTAGCGCACGACACCGCCATGATTGAGCATCAGGTCACCGAGATTGCTCGTGGGTTCCTCCGGCGGAATCGTCCCAGGCGCCGGGGTTTTGGTGTTCAGGTTGATCAGGTCTCCTCCTCGCGTGGCTGTTCTGTCCATACACTAGGTATACCTCGCGGGGGTGCTGCAGGTATCGCTATCGAGGCCAATGCTTGCAGAGTGCGACGGTAAGATGTAAAAGGTGATTGGAGTTGACAGAGTTCAGGTTCTTCATCAACTAGAGAAGTCTCATTATATAGACTTGAGTATTTAGTAGGACGCATTCCCTTGGGTTGATAACGAAGAGAACGTAGGTTCTGGCTTTGTAGTCTTGTGAGAATTGGTTTTGTAGACATTAGACTCTGTCAACGATACCGTAACTAAGATGATCACCGGGGGTGAGGTCACGTAGCATATTACGGATAGCACGCTCTGAACGGCCTGTGAGGCCTCCGAGACATGGCATCTGTTCCTTCCTCTTGCCTGGGATGACGAAGGTGATGACGTTGGTTTCACGACAGTAGGTGATGTTATACTTAGGCTTCAATGTAGCCTCCTATATGATGAGACAGATATCTAAGCACGCGATGTCGTAAGACATCGTACTAAGGTAGTTTGCTTTCTGATGTTGTGTACAGGTGGAAGTCTCGGACTTCCCAGTATCCTGTTTCCCATGTCCAAGGTAAGAACAGACTGTGTGTGTCTATGTATTGTGCGACAGCGAAATGTACACCTGGTGCTGATGTATTGTCGTTGTTTTTATCCCAATGAGCTAGTTGGTGTCCACATGCATTACAATGTGCTTGACGCCATGAATTCTTACAGGTGAGTCTGCCTTTGTATTCTTTCCAGATGTGTCCGTCTTCATGTTTGGGAGTAGGTACAGCATGGTAGAACTGCGTGACTACACGTAGGCAGCCTTTACATAGAGCTACTGGGCCATATGCTGTTGAATCTGTTCGTAGACCCTCAACACGTGTGACTGGTACTGGTGTATGTATTACTACCATTGTCTTTCTCTTGGTTTGAAAGCTAAAGCTAATAGAACTCGTTGTCTGGCTGCACATCCACCAAGATCACATACGATTGCGTTGTAATCTTTGTCTTCTACAATATGTATGTAATTGTTGGTATATGAACCCTTGATATCTTCACTACGAAATGCTGATATTATCTTGAGGGTTACCTTGTCATCTACTTGTGTCATTTCCCAGATATACTCTGGTTGAGCGTAGTAGATTGTCTCAATTGCCATTACTTGATCCTGAAGGCATTGGCCAGTAGTACACGTTGTTTGTGTGCCCAATTATCGATAGTTATCTCTATGATGTTGAATGGGCTGTAGACCTTAACGTTTTTACTTAGGAGACTATAGCCTCGTGTGTATTTTCTGTTATCAAAGCCACATACTAGATAGTATGTACCCTCATCGGGTGCGTTCCAGTAAGAGTTCGGACCAGGTATGTAAACGTATTCATGTCCTTTCATGGTTTAAAGCCGTTAGCTAGCAAGACACGTTGTTTGCGTCCCCAGTTATTAACGTCATCAATTTGTAGGGCCTTGGGATATGTGCGGCCAACAATGATGATCATTGTTACTGGAGTATTAAGGCTATAGAATCTTCCATATCCTCTCTTTTTCTCTGGTCGTAGATGATAGGTGCCGTCTCCGCGTAGATACCATATGCTCTTAGGACTAGGCTCATAGATCGTTTGATGTTCTTTCATAGTCTGTATATGCCGGCTATTGAGATACGTTCTTTTCTTGGATTGCTTTTATCAGTTGCCATTACTCGAGTGAATTTTAATGTCTTGTCTACTATTGGAATGTAAACTCCAGTTCCATCGAGAGTAAAGCTTGACCGTACTGTGGTTGTATTCTCAATCACTAGTTTACAAACGCTAGACCAAGTACTGAATGTCCATTGGTGGTTAGCTGGTGTTTGGTATGTAAAATCTGGTTTACTCATGGTTCGAAGATAGAGGCTAAGAGAATGCGTTGTTTGCGTCCGTAATCAGCTTGTTTGAACTGTTTCATGATCAGACATGACTCTCCAACAACAGGGAATATGTATGCAATATCCTCATAATATGATGGATTTGAGTGTGCAAGACCTCTATTTAGTATGACTACGTCTCTTCCTAAGATGTCTTGTTGTTCTCTCCAGGTACATGGTTCTGGTTCTAGGTACAGAATCTTGTGTTTATTTACGTTATTTCTTAAGTATTTGAGTATCTTGGCCTGCAGTACCAGTGGAGGATCTCCCCACTGGGCTAGATCCTTATCTTCTAGACCAATTTCATTGCATGGGTTTCCGGTAACTAAAAGAGCTTTTGAGAATATAGAAATGGTGTCTTATCCGGGTCTAAAAACAACTGCAATCATGATGCGTTGTTTGTTCAAATGTGACTCTCTTTTTAGAGGCCAAATTGTACTATTTTTAATCACAGTTTTGGAGAAATGTACGGTGTTATTTTTTGCATAATATAATCCCATTGTCATGTGGTCTTTTAGTAACATGCAACAGTAGTTTTTATACAGTTGAGTGCTTGGCCAATTCCAGTGATGATTATCAGGTGGTTGGTAAGCAAACATTGATTGGTCTATGCCCATTGGTTGACCTTGAAAACTGAAGCAAGTATGATTCGTTGTCTATGCTCTTTAGTCTTGGCGTGTCTGGCTGTCCAATATTCATTGGAATTCCGAATTCGTACATAGTCATCGTCAATTTGATAGGAGCCAGCCCATCTAGGGCCAATGAGACTGAAGTTAAGCTTGTCACTACATGTTGATGCAGTGAGTGCCCATAAATAGCTATGTGCAGGTTCGTAGAAGGCTTCGTTATCCATTAGTTCACTGTATATGCTGCAGCGAGTAGGATCCGCTGTTTAAGACTGATGTCTTGATTGTGAGTGATCTTGACATAGTAAAGATGTTTATTCTGCATGAATACGATTGTATAGTCTTTATCGTAGACAAACTGTTGTAGGTCTGATATGCGTAGTTGAACTGACTTCCATTTATCATTTCCATGAAACCAGTGTGAGTCAGCATGTGAGTGATAGATGTTAGGGTCTGGGTCTGACATTGTTTATCCCAGTAAGCAGATGATACTTACAGCTACAGTCAAGATCGTTCCAAATACTAGTATGACTAAGAGTTCATCAGACACTAGTTTATCTATTTTCTTTAGTTTGTTTATGATGCGGACACGCAGTGGTGCTGAAACGAGACAGGATGGGCAGTTAACGTATTTCCAGTAAGCACTGTCATTACGACCACCACTACAAATGCGTGTAGGATGACACCAGTGTGTGTAACCCCAGTGATAATTAGCCATTAGATATCTTGAAGATGAATGCTAAGCAGGTTCTTTGCTTTTGAAGAATGTCGGTGACCTTGAGTTTTGTACCTGCTAGATATACACTTTCAGGGTGTTGACGGCGATACCAAGCTTGTGGTTGCTTGTACGGATCGTCTTGATGATGTAAGTGCATGAGCCCATTACTTATATTCATCGTGTTGTCCCAGATGTAAGGGGCCGGTGCTTCATAGGCTGGCTTCATTGCTTTGTTCATAGGTCACCTAGTTTAAATGCTAAGGCCATGATGGTTCGATGTTTTCGCATATCACCTTCGGCGATGACGATTTGGCCATATTTAGAGCAGACCTTATTGATATCTTTCGTATAGAACCAGGCCATGTCTCCTTTTCCAGGTTTGACAAGGCTGATAAACTTATATGTAATAGACTCTTTAGATATCCACTTATGTCCTGGCAGAGGCTCATAGACAGGTTTGTAGTGACTCATGGTTTAAAGCTTATAGCGATGGCTACACGCTCTCTACAAGTGAGACCAAAGGTTTCGACTACCCTATATGGTGAGTAAACCTTGTAGAATCTGTAAGCGGAATAGAACCATGTAGCGCAGTAAAGACCGTCTTTTGTTTTCTCATTATGACCACAGTATTCTTCTTGGAATACCTTGTCGACTGTCCATGTATGCCCACCTAGAGCTTGATAGGTGGGCATACATGATGGCTCATATCGCTTAGAAGGTACATTGAGCGTGGTCGTACGCTTTGCACGTAGAGTGTTATTGTAGTTCAGCATCGATGCTACCGACTCATAGCCAGTATGTCCTGCTTGTGGAAATTGTGTGGCACACCTTGTTCATCCATCCAGGCATGGTGGTTAGAACCAACAGGTTGGTACCAGACGGGGATGTAGTCACGGCCACGTTTGATGTACAGCTTCTCTGGCATGTTCTGCCAGTCCCACTTGGTGTTATCACCATAGAGGCTGAAGAGATTATGACGGATTCCACCGGTAGCTAGTCTAGGTATCTTGAATTCGGTGATGTATCCAAGATCAATGAATGGGAAGTCACCTAGACCACTTATATCAGTATCAGGAGAGGTTGCAGACTGGTTGTAGAGCCATGTATGGATGGCTGCGTAAGTACAAGCTAGGACGATGGCTAGAATCAGGATAGTCATTGGTTTGGCCTAAAGTGAAGTGCAATCATTGTGCGTTGTTTACGTTCGGGGTCTTCGATGATTAGTGGCTGAAATTGACTGTCATATACTTTTGTCTGACCAGGGTATTGATTCCACCAACGTATTTGCGTTGGTGATGAGTCGTAATAGAAGACATTGCATACATTTGTAGACAGTGAGTATAGCCGCCACCAGCTGCTATCAGGACACTCTTCCCAACGAGTGTCATGAGGAGCTTTGTAAACGATCTTGAGTGTATGAACAGGGTAGCCGTTGGATGTCATACTTGAAAGACCAAGGCGATGGCTGCACGTTGTTTATGTTCATTACATAAGATGATGATAGGTGAATGTAATTCATTGTATTTACGGATAGCGTGCTTACTGGCTTTTACCCAGTATTTCATGATGTGTTCATCTTTCTTGACATAGACGTTTGAGATAGATTCAGTTGAACGTAGTCTCCACCATAGTTGACGAGGATGTTCTTCCCATTTGTTTTGATAGGGAGCTTCGTAAACGACGTTAAAGTTTTTGATTGGATAGGGTTCGGTCATGGTTTAAATACCAGTGCTAGCATTACACGATGATGTGCTCCTAGCGGGAACCTTACACATTCTACAAAGTTCATTGGAGCACGGTAGCCGACTCTAGTTGGATTAGTAGTATAGAGCCAGGCTTGGGCCAACCTCGGTATAGTTGAGTTGATTGAGATGTAGCTGTTAGTATATGCCCATGTATGGTCGGTTAAGCACTCATAAATAGGTGTTGTATCTATCCAGTCACAATCAAAGGTAGTCATGGTGAGTATGCCAAGGCCATGATGGTTCGTTGACGTCTATTAGTGCCTCTAGCGTAGATAGTAGAGTTACGGCCATATGATTTTACCTTGTCTGGGTGTTGTGACCACATCCATCCATGTGTTGGTGAAGATGGGAAGTCTGTCTGTCTAAGAGACATGAATGCGTTGCCACTGTGTATGTCACTGTGCCAGTATGTGCCTTCGTAGGCTTTGTATATAGGCTTGTATGGCTTGGCTTCAGGGTCTTTGGATACCATGGTTATTCCATCTTAAATACTGCAGCCAATAGGATGCGTTGTTTGTGGCTGTGACTGTTGTTTTTAACTTCAACCATGTGGAACCAACCATAGTCATCAACATCAGGTATTAGAGCATCACCTTCTAGATAGTAAAGTGGTGTTATCGCTGCTTCTATACCTATTGTTAATAACTTCACGTAGTTGCTGTATACGTGAGAGTAGCATGTATGCCAGTCGTATTTAGCAGGAGGGTGATAGGCGATAAAAGGATACTGATTAGTGCTCATGGTTGATAAGAAGTTGCGATGAGTATGCGTTGATGTCTAGTAGGACCAGTAGCTACGATCTCTTGTTCTGTACGAGCGCCTGTATGTACTTTGTCTAGGTTAGTATGATAGACCCAGCCTGTGTATATATCACCCTTGAGGAGACAGATACTAAGCATGTCTCCTATTGCACCGCCGTTCCAAACATGGTCAATAGGAGCTTGATAGATAGGGGTATTCATGGCTTATATGTCACCGCGATCATTGCACGTTGTTTATGCTTATGATCTTCGATTACAAGGACATCGTGATTGTCAGATGTCATATCTAGTATGTCGTCGTATCTACTCCAAAAGAGTATTTTGTCTTTGCCTTCATCATGTGTGCAGATGTAGGCATTTGCCTTGTATGCGTCTTTGGTGAATAGCCGCCACCAGCTCTTGCTACTGCACTCTTGCCAATGCATATGATCAGGAGCTTCGTACGTTATATCTATACTGTGGATGGGATATGTATTGGACATTGTCTAGCCTTTGGATACTGATGCTATCGTTATCCGTTGCTTACGAGCGTGTTCTGTCTGTAAGGTGCGGATGTTGATGAATCCTCTGCTACTATGAATCTTTACAGAGTGTTTAAGAAGTATGTAGAAGGGTGATTGTATGTAGCTAAGACCAGGTATGGTTAGTACACAGAACTCTTCAATTCCTACTGTTTTGATCTCGAAGCCACCCTTGGCAAGTTCGTAAACGAACTGATGAGTAGACATTAGGTCCTATGGTTTAGATATAGATGCCAGCATGATTCGTTGCTTAAGACTCTGGTTGTCTATATTTACATCTACATCATGAGCCTTGTTACAAGCATTGTTGAGTATGTACACTTTATCTCCATAGACGGGGTAGAACGGGTAGCCGGGCTTACCGTCTGTAAGTAAGAGATTACAGTAGTCTAGGATACCTAGGGTCTCGAAGTCCCAATAGGTATTGTGAGGCTTCTTGTAGAAGATCTTGTGACTAGACATTTAGCTTGATTACGAATGCGATAGTTATTCGTTGTCGTTGTTCTACCGACGTTGTGTCTGTGATGACTGTTGCTGGGTTTGTCACGATAGTAGCCATGGTAGCTAGATTGCTCCAGAATCCAGCTGCATTGAATTCTTTGCTAGTGTGACGTAAGCCTATAAATGACTGTGGTTTGATCTCTTTATCAGACCAGAAATAGTCTGGTGGAGAGTAGTATGTTAACGCCGTCAATGGTTCTCCTTACAGGCTGTATGCATAGCAAAGAATTACTAGGTAAGAGACTGACATCACAGTCATACAGACAATGTGTACACGTTGATTATTCATCATTGTGCATACCCTATTAGCCACATCCATATAGACGATAGGATGATGAGTGTGAAACCTGTTACTACACCGACAGAGATGCAGATACTGATGAAGATTAGGAAGTCCATTATGGTCCTGGTTTGAATGCCCAAACGTGTAATACACGTTGTTGTTTTGATTGGCTACTAGGCTTTTTGTGAAGACGTATCGTTCATCATCACTATTACTGTAGATGAGTACTGTAGCTATGCTTGGGAAGAAGTTACCAACTGTGTCAAAGAATGAAATCATACTGACCAATCCATGCTTAGACTGGGTCCATTTGAGGCCATAAGGGACTTTGTAGATGGGCTTATAGGCTGACATGATAGGTCTTGTATGCCAGGGCCAGCATGACGCGTTGACGCTGGCCACCACCCTCTGCAAGGACTGTGTGGTCATGTGTTTGTACGACAAGATCAGCACCAGTGGTTATCCAAGATATTACTATCTGTAATCTTTGGTCATAAAGCATTATCTTCAAGCCATCATCACGTGTGAGTTCGGTAAGCCACTTATAGTCTTTGTGGGTTTCGTAAACAAGCATTGTTAGACCTTGAATGCTATGGCTAGGCATATTCTTTGACATTGACCGACTCTTTTACTTGAGAGGATGGATTGTGTTGTATCGTGAACGTAGACAGCGTGCCCGTAGTTGTAATAACCAGCTATTCTCTCAAATGTATGTCGTAGGCACGTGTAGTATTTGTCAACGTTATCGATGAAGTTGGTGTAGTGCCAATTGTGATATCGATGAGGACGGTACATAGCTCTTTCTGACATGGTATGTCTCTTTGTCAGTCAGCTGGTGGGAAGGATTCGTTGGTGGTCTCGCATACCTCTTTTACAGCGTCAATCCAAGCCTGTGTGTCTTGTATTCGATGACAGGGGTACTCTTGTTGCCACCACTTTTTAGACACAGGAATCATATGTGTTTGTAGAGCCTCTAGCCACGTGACTACGAGACCGTAGCCAAAGATAGCTATAGTCATAAAGACAGCAAAGAACATTGGTTACCTCGGCTTGAACGTTACTGCCAAACATACTCGTTGACGCCGGCCATCGTTTGTTCCAGTGTCGATGAAGCTGTCATTGCCGTTATGACAGATAGTGTAATCGTAACCGTAATAGCCAATCAGCTTCATACCTGAATGTAGGATGTAACGGTAGCAGGTGTCTTTGAATCTAGAGACATGCCAGCTATGACCTGGATGAGCTTGATAGATAGACATGGTCACCACCTGGTTACTAGCGCTATCATTATTCGCTGTTGTCTGTCTGTATTAGCACAAGGGATATTTCTGTGTCTTTGACTATGAATTATGTTTGGTGAGTTCTTATGTACCCAGGTGCGGTATTGACGATAGTGACGAAGGCTAAGAGATATTGTCTTTGGTATGTAGTCCATTCTCCAGACATTGTTACCAGGAGGATGGTAGATAGGTTCAACAATCATGGTGTGAATCCTACGGCTAGACATACTCGTTCTTGTCGTCCAGGTATTCTATTTATGGTGATAGCTGTTTGTGTTGTAGATGACCAGACTGTTTGTTGATTATTGTAGTACCCAGCTATTCTTAATACAGAGTTAGAGGTACTTCGTAGACACCGGTAGTACCCACCACCTATGAATCGGAAGTGATGCCAATCGTAGCCAGTGGGAGCTTGGTAGAAAGGATCTTGTTTTACAGGCATTATCTAAGCAGGTAGATGATGCATTGAGCAGGCAACGTCGTCAGTACAAGTAGCAAGAAGAAGAGGGAGATCCAGATAACAGTTGTGTTGAGTAGATCACGCATGTTTATTCCTAAGTATGAGCGGCCAATTTGTTGCTACAGAAGATAACTGATAAACCATAGAATTAGTAGTATCTTAAGATACTACGATAGCCCAGGTAGTAATCAAGACCATGGTGCTTGAGGATGACAGATAACTAGCAGGTACAGTAGTAACCAAACTAGTAAGAAACCAGAGAATAGATAGAGCATTATTACCTTATTAAAATCGGCCAAGAGAGTCCGTTACTATAGACAATAAAAGATTAGTAAATACATAGGTATATGAATAACTATATAGACCCTAAGACAAGGTGTCCCACAGGACACAGACTTGGAAAGAATAGGTAGATGGTTTTAGCGCTTTGACAAGCGCTTTTGTACAGGCAGATTGATGGCTTTGGACTGTTATCACAGTCCGTTTGGCATGAATATACAGCTAGTTATAAGTGGTACCCGCCCACGCTCTGTATTCTTCCACAGTTATTCTATGGATATTGTACTAACGTACATCTTCAGATATATAGGGTGCTAATCGCACCCATCAATCTTTCTTACAAGCTTATCTAGCCCCTTCGGGCTTCGAAAGAAAGAGACCATCAACCCCTGGCGGGGTGACAGTCTCCATCTACTAGAACGGGACTTCGTCGTCCGCTGCTTCCGTGGGGTCGCTTGTGACTTCCTCGGTCTCGGCTGCTTCGGCCTTCAGCTCGGCTTCGTTGGGCTTGTCCACTGCGGTACCGGTACCGGCGAGTCCCCTGACCACTGCTTCTGCAGTGATTGCTCCGGACTTGATGAGGTTGGCAAGGATGTCGGCGGTGGAGCCTGCTCCCTGTCCCTGGGCGATTCTGGTCTTATTGACCCAGACACACAACCAGGTACTGTAGTCACCGTTGGACTTACGCGATTGGGTGTTCACGTCTTCGTCACGGATATCGTATCCTGCCTTGCGAAGCCTGACAACAGCTCGGTAGAGGGCGGTGATTTGGGTGAAGGGTGAGGGGTTGTTGCGCCCAGCCTTCGAATCCACCATGGATACCTGGAGGTTACCACCACGTGCTTCGGTGAACTGGTACGGGAAATCATCCCCAAGGACGGCCTTGAGTGCTGCGATGGTGAAAACTGGGGTAGACATGGGTACTTCCTAGAAGGAGGGTGATGGGCCCCAATGGGCCCTATGATATCCAGGACAATAGAGACCGTAAGGGCTCTAGCTGCTACTGTGGGAGCGGAGGAGGGGTTTCACGCCCACGAGTTTCTTCAGCACCGTACTTGACCACGCGGGCCTTGATGTCCTTGACGAAGTGTTCGGGGATGCCGTTGATGGCGTCGACCGTACCCTCGGCGATGAGCCCAGCTCCTGCAAGGAACAGGAGCGGGATGCCACAGATGGCGAAGAACAGGGCAAGGGATTCTTGAACGGAGGTGAGGGCGAGCAGTGCGCATACGACACAGATGCCAAGGATAATCTTTGCTGCGGGTCTGAACATAGGAATCTCGGTACTTGGGTGATTGGGGATAATGTCAGGACACTGTGAGGGTAACCTCACACACCGGCTAGAAGTCCTTCGACTGACCACCCATGTATGCACGCCACCGGTCCATGTGGATGCCCTTAGCCCTACTGCTGGGTCCCTTCATGGGCTTCTTGTCACCGGAGTTACGTCCACCAGGGCTAGTCTGCTGACGACGGAGTTTGCAGTTGGCCTCGTAGGTATCGGTATTGAGGCTTCGACGCTTTCCACGAGCGGTTGTAGGGTCCTGGTTGATGACGACACGACGAGGGCCATGACGAGTGGGATTGCGAACAGCCATTACTAGTATCCGAACAAGATGTTGAAGAAGAAGACGGACCACATGATCATTCCGACTGACCCTAGGATTCCCCAGAGTGTTAGCCAGACTATCCAGTTGAAGATAGCCATTAGAGGGATGAGAGGGTAGCTAGGAGGTGTTGGCTGGTCATCTTGGGGGTAGAGTGTAGGTACACGGTCAGGAAGGACTGTAGCCCCTTTAGAGGACACGAGACGTAGGGGTTGGCTGAATGGTCGTTTCTTCATCTAGGGTGTATCCAGGCAAATGCGCCGTTGGGTGTTTTTAGGTAAAAGCAATTCCCCGAGGATTCTGAGTCTCTGTTTTTGTATACCCGCATAGACACTGTATGTAGTTTTCTACCTTATTTTGGTGTTTTGCGCCGTTGATACCAAAACTAGGGTGGAACTAGGACTTTATCTATGGTTTGCCACTTGGTATAGCAAGGACACTCGCATTGGTAACCTTCTTTAGGTGTTCCTAGCTCTCCAGGGGTCATATTGAGGAGTGAGTAGGTCAGCCACGTCATCGTAATGCATAAGAGTAGGAAAATGTAGGTGAGTAGGGCTGGGAGGACTTTGTCGAAGACGAATTGCATGCTAGTTCCAATAGAAGCCGTTGTAGACGTTGTAGGCAGCTCAGAGGATTAGGAAGCTAATGAGCGGTACTCCAACTCGATTGATGAACCTGTCGTAGGTCATGTATAGGTCCTTTGGGCTTTGGCGAGACATGTCTCTAATTGAAATGAGAGGGGTGACGGCTAGGCCCAGTAAGGGCCTAGCCGTCTTGGTCCTGGCAGACCAACATCCAGTCCACTACTGGTCGTAAGACCAGTACCAGCCTACTAGCTAAGAGCCTTCAGTCCTGGGTTACATGCACCAACCCATGCACGGAGGTACTCGTACTCGACTCGGCTTCTCTTGGCTCTGACTGCGCCGATAACTGAATCAGTTAGCTGCTTGACACAGTGAGTGCAGTCATCTAGGGGAGTTCCAATATCCTTGAGGTGTTCAGCGTCAGTGTGGATAAGTTCTGCAAGCTCTTGGTGGGTGTGTTCCTTCTTCAAGAGGAAGCGTGTCGCCTTCTCTGTCCGGGTCAGTTGCTGGCCACCGATGTTGTATGTCTTATCCATGAAGCCACAGGTTTCTGGCATTGGGATGCCACACATTTCTAGGATAGGTGAGCCTTCCCAAGCGATGGCTCTGAATGCGTGGTTGACGTTACCCATCTTATGTCCTTCATGATGGATTTCATTCCACCAGATAGTCATAAGAGTAGATAGTCCATCCTCTTTGAGTGCTATGGCTTGTAGGCTATTGTGTAGCTCCTTGGTGATTTGTCTGATGACAAGAGCACAGAGGTCGCTGGCCCATTCGTCGTTGCGTTGCTTATCAAGCACGGTTGCGAACTGTTGTCCGAACTGTGTGATACCAGAGTCCTGACGGATGGTGTTACGGTAGTTAATCCACTCCATTCTCTCGAAGGGGATATCATGACCCATGAGTCCCAGCATCGCAGGTAGGATGTCCTCCATGTTGATGATAGGCGCATCTAGCTTGAATTGGTCCTTAACCTGATTGTAACGATGCAGAGCATAGTCGTTACATAGGTGAACCATGTTGGAACACAGGCTATTGGGTATGACGGCTTTCCACTCTCCGTCTCGGAGTGACTTGGTCTTGGAAATCCATTGAGCCAGTTGTGGTAGCTCGAACTCTTGGCCCTCAAGGCCTAGTGTTTCTTCCACTCGTGCTCGTACCCAGTCAGCTACCTTAGGTAGGTCTAGGTCACCATCTTGTATCTCATCAGCATCCAGTAGGTGGTCGAAGTGCCACCCATCTTCTTCTACACGCCAGTTGCCTGGATTGGCAGCCATCTTGTAGTCGAACCATTTAGGGATCTTCTTAGCCTTGTCGATGGCCTGTTGTCCTAACATACTCATGGAGATGGCACCCGCCTTGTCTCCACAAGCTAGTAGATAGGTTCTCCACCTAGTTAAGAGTCCGATGGGTCCTTGCTGGTCCCATCGCATGTATCCTAGTCCTTTCTTGGAAGCAACAGGGATGTCGAGCTTGATGACGTGGTCAGACTCGATATGGTAGATATTATCATCGATGAGGTGACTGAACAGTTCCACCATGTCTGGGTCGGTACTGATACCTACGAAGTCACCATCAGAGTCACCTTGCATCTGGATTACGATGTCATAGGGATTGAGGTGGATGGTGTACTTGCCTAGCTTGCCATTGGCCAGTTGATGAGGTCTTGTGGGCTCACATACCTCAAGTGTTACGAGTCCTTGGCTTAGAATCATCGGGAAGCGGAAGAGCACGAGCTTAGTGCCAGGCCTGATGCCGTAGATGAGGCAATGGCCACGGGGCACAGTGTTGTCCATCTGGACAACATATTGGTCGAACGCGACACCAGCACCGGTAGCAAGGTGATACTTGGTCCTGCATAGGAGATCGTCGACAGCTGCGTGAACACGAGGAATCTGGGTAGGAGTAACATCTAGTCCCTGCTTCTTCATCTTCCTCATCAGGTCGACCATGAGCTTTAGGTCCACGTCGTCCTTGACAGCCTGGTCGATGAGTCCATCAACTCCAAGCTTCTCGAGTCTAGCTACTGACTTGTTGACAGCCTTGGCTATCAACTCACTAGAACGGTCGCACACCTCGATGTTCTCTAGTACCTGGAAACCAGCTTTCAACTTGGTAGGACGACTCCAAGTCTGAATGACTCCAAGATATCCAGTGATTGTTTTGGTTTCTCCAATCTTTCTGCGTGCTTGAGCTAGTGGCTTCCACTTGCCTTTGATTTGGTCCCAGTCGAAGAGGATGGCTGGCTGCTCGTTGTGGACTGCAGTATCAGAAGGGAATAGCATTCCCTTCATGAACACACCCATTGTATTGATGAACCTGATTTGCATGGGCACGATGCCGTATTGCTTGACGAAGTCGGCAACACGTGGGTGCTCGGGGTGATACCAGCCACTACCATCGAATCCAAGGTCTTCACCGTGTTCGTCAGTCAAGGTCTTGCAAATGACCTCGATGTTAGGGAAGAAGCCCTTAGGTAGGATGGGAGCATTGAGACTGTGATTGTACGCACTGAAGTTCACAGCATTGGGGAAACACTTGGCGATGAGCTTGTATGCTGGGTGGTTGGTGTTCCAGCCCAGTTTCTCTTTGCTGACTGCCATGAGCAGGTCGTTGACATTATCCCAGATGCTGTCTTTGAGGAAGACATCATCATTGTCATCGTCACTCAAGAGGTTGAGGAAGCTGATGGCTGATGGCTCTGGATAGTTCGGCCACCTGTCATTGCTTACAAGCTCTGCTAGCCCACCACTACGAAGACTAAGGTCACCGTGGATACGTACCAACCCCTCTTCAGTCCTGTATAGATTGAAGATAGGATGTGGAGTATAGAGCATGCGGTTGCTAATGCGGCCGCTGGTAGTCTTAACCTTGGCGATGAGAGTGCGACGTTCAGTCTCTCGGCAGATACGTGCGAGGACGTTGAGGTAGCGAACGGGGATACAGGCTTGGTCTTTAATGGTAGGAAGCAACTCACCGAGTTCGATGACCTCGAATGGGTTGAACTCGTTGTAGAGCTGGTCGATGGTGAGGCTTTGCAGTATTTGGATGTTGATGTGCATGCCAGAGTCCTATTTAGTATGAGCCAGTAGCAGAGGCGGGGTAACCCGCCTAGAAGGGTGTCATCGCATCGGGAATTTCCCGAGTCTCAAGTTTGGCTATGGTCTCCTTTTCTTTGATGTTGTCAAGTTGAGCTTGTTCTTTGGCTTTTTCGGCGATGAATTGTTCTTGTCCAAGCGGAGGGATATTGAAGAAGGTACTGATTTGTCTATGCTCCTCGTATTCTTCTTGCCAGTTCATGTGGAGGGTATCGTGGACTCTAAGCATTAGAGGTCTCCGAACATGCGTATGATTTTCTCTATCAGTTCGCTGTCATCAATCCCTTCACTAGATATCATTGGGATTGGCTCTTCTCTGTTGTCGTCGTTATCAGATGGCCATGGTACCTCACGGTAGTTCATGGCCTTGATAGTGTCGGCAATGCTCATTAGTTTGATGTAACAATCGAGGATGAGGTTAGGGTTTTGACCTACGAATGAGGTGATGTAGTCGATCTCTTGCTTATTGACTGTTACCATCCCAAGGATGACATTGGTTGTGAAGAGGATGAGTGTGCAGTCTTCACGGTTTCTTGGGCTAGGCATTAGTCCTTCCTTGTAGCTAGTTCAACTTCGAGGTGGATGAGGGTTTCACACTTCTTTTGATAGCTTTCAGCTATCTTGATGATGAATTCTGTTTCAGTGTCACAGTCAGCTCGTAGTCCTATGAATAGGGAGATACGGTTCTTGAGAGCCGGCGACACCTTCTTCTCAGTCTCTCTGTTATTACCTATCTGCTTAAGCATAGTAACCCCTTACAGTAAGTCATTAACAAGAGAGTAGAGAGTAGCTTTGATGTCCAACCTGTTATCGGATACGAAGATGAGTTCACCTAGGGTTATGAGGCCTATGGCATTGGTATGAGGAATAGGTTGAGTGGTGGGGTCGAAGAACAGGTGAATGCTGTAACGCATGCCGGTTCTGATGAAGAGGGCGTAAATGGAGACTTCGTAGTCTCCAAGGGGATGGGTGTTGGTCTTTAAGTTAGAGCCACGTGATTTGGTCGCCCAAAGCCTCTTCACAGTCCTTTCTACAAGTTCAGAGTACATGGGAGGTGATTCTTCAATGGATGTAACTTTCATCTTTGGTGTCCTATAAGCTAGTGTCATGGGAAGCGTAAGCGACCCTGGTGTGTGCGGAGTGGAGTATCTCTGTGGATGCGCGGAGTGATTAGAACTGTGGGTCTAGTAACACGACACGGTAGAGTTGAACGTTGGTGTCGCACAGCCTATCGAGCAGTACGTCGGCAATCCATGGTGCATCAACGAGCCAGTTGATGACAGCTACATGTTCAGCCTTCTCCTTGTTGTTGGGTACAGGTATCTCGTTATTAGTCCACCACCAGTTGGGGATATCTACCATAACGTTCTCGGTCATGATGATCAGTCTGTACATTGTTAGCTCCTAGGCGTGATACCAGGTACCGAAGGCGAGGGACAGATGGACAAACTGGAGACATACCCAGTATCCAAGGGGTGCTGCCATTATCATGGCTAGTGTGTATTTGATCTCTGTCTTGGTCATATTGACTCCCATGTAGGTTGATTCCCACAAAAGAGGGGCTCCGAAGAGCCCCTCTGGTACTAGATCTTGCTAGCGAAGAAGTGGTCACGACGCCACTTACACGTCCAGCCCTTCCGCTTCATGTCAGCACGCAGGGCACTGATAGCACCGTAGTACAGACGACTACGCTTACCTTCAGGCAGGTAGATCTCCTTATCGAACCAGAAGGTATATCCACCCTCGATCTTATTGACATTAAGATTTCTCCACACCTTGTGATCGGGGTTGATGTCGAACCCGAAGAAGCGAACGAACAGGATGTGATTGGGGATGTTGGTCTTGTTGGACATGTGTCCTCCTATATGGCGGTATTGCCACAAAAGAAGGGCTCCGAAGAGCCCCTCTGTCCTTACATCTTGTTAGCTAGTCCAGTAAGTATCAGTCCGATATTGCACGTACCGTACACTGCGAAGATGATAGATAGCCCGATGGGTGTGAATATCCAGTCAGGGTTATCCAGGTACTTGGTGATGGCCCTCTGTATCGGTGTGATGAGCACTGGTACTAGTAGTGTCATACCTATGATGCAGTAGAGTGCAGTGCCAGCTAGTAACAGTGTGTCGTTGGTCATTGTTCTTCCTTTAGGCAGTGATGCCGTAGTACTTGTACATCTTGAGTACGTCGTTCTTGCTGAGCCTACATCCATCGATGTTTCTCTTGATACGTGCCTTCTCACTATTCTTGATGACAGGTGGTGGGAGGATGATGTCGTCTTCTTTTCTCTGCTTGTTGTAACGGTTATTGCCACCGATGATTCTCAGTAGCGCTACCATGAAGATGCTGATTGCTTTGATGACTAATAGGGTCATTATTGTTCCTTTAGTTGTTGAGTTCGATGAAGATGATGATGAGTACCCAGAATGCTCCAACGCCGTAGAGCCTAGTCTTGATATCCCTGTACATGTTCTCTCCTTGTAGTAAATTGATTCCCACAAAAGAAGGGCCTCCTATGAGGCCCTTCTACTCAACTAGCTACGTACTCTCATAAACTGGTTGTATGCCTGCTCATCACCGACACTCACATCGATGAAGTTTGCAGCTGCAGCTCTGATCTTGGTCTTGTCTGTCATGTTGAACATCCTGCCGAATGCCTCGTAGTTGATGCGTGCTCCATGGCACACAGCAGGTAGCAGCTTTCCGAAGAACTCTGCCTCTAGTCTATCTGATGTTAGGACGTTCAGGGCCAAGGCGTTGCATGCCTCATAGTCCTCTACTGCTGCCATGTGTGAGAAGTGCCCTTCTAAGAGCAGCCACTCCCCCTCGATACACTGCCACTCGTCATTGCTTACAGGCTTATCCTCAGTGAGGTAGCTCAGCACGATACTACCTATGCTACCCAGTACGGTAGTCAGGGCTATGAACATGTATAGGACAGTGGTGATGTGGTCGGGTGTGAACGTGTTGAACATATCGATGGTCATTGTCTTACCTATGGTAGGTGTTATCAGTATGCTGTCTATGGATGGGGTGTATACAGGCACCCCCTTCCTGCCTTGTTGTTGTGATACCAGTACAAGGATAGCTGGTGTATGTGTACCCATGATGGGTGTGTGTGCTATGGATGAGGCCCTCATAGCATGGCCTGTGGTATAGCCCCTATACCTAGGAGTGTATGCCCTACACTAAGGGGTGTTGATAGCTGGTGGTTACTTGGTATACATGGTGGGGTCAACGTACCCACATGTACCTTACATGCGCCACTCCCAGTAGGCGCACCTATGCATGACTAGTCCATACCATGGTGTGCTATGCCATAGTAGGTGCCTCTGCTTGCTAGGGCTAAGATGAGCCCTTGTCCCGAGTGCAAGGCTTTCTATGTGTACGTATACGCATAGTCCAGGGACAGTTGTTACTATGAGTCTGCTATACCCGTACTACATAGCTATATACAGGTGTATACGTACTATGAGTGCACAAAAGAAGGGCCTCATGGTGAGACCCTTATACATACACATGTGTGTATGTATGCTACTGCTTACACACGTGGATAGTGTATGCACTAATGGTATGTGATGTTAGCTTATCGTTAGCTAGATCATGCATAGCCTTAGCATACAGCTCATCAGTAGTAGCGCTCATGATAAGGCGATACTGATTAGCGATGTGTGTGACAGTGATGATGTACATGTTTGTACTCCATAGTGCGTATGTTTAGTACGAGACAGACTCCATGTCTGTTTCTTACCCGGGTGGGCACGCAACTCAACCTCCCCTAGTAGTTATCTACTACTACTAACCTGGTACCAACCCAGACTCTGTATTTCGTAATTTCAAATATATAAAAACATGATGTCGATCGAACTCGACATCTGTCTCTCTCGTTTCTCTCGCTATGGCCGCACACTGTTTTTGCTGTTATACTACCGACTCTAGCTAAATTTTCATAAAAAACGCTTTTCGTTTCCCCTTATAAGGATTTTCATGACCGAGCATGAGCTTTACCTGGCTTCACAGGATCTTCAAGATCTTCTTGATCAGATCAAGACCGTTGGTACAGAGATCCTTGGGTCTCACACGTACCGATACCGGCACTATGTCGATACTTCACCCTTGGGTAGTGATTGTCGCTTCGCCAAGATCACCTACAAAGAAGTCAAGGCTAACTCGGACTCTCAATTGATCTTGGAATTGAGTGAGCTTATGAGCCATCTACTCAGTGTCGAGGAGTCGCTATGTCAGCAGAAGCAAAGCTAGTACGACGACAGAACCATCTCCAGGAACTCTCTGCGTTGCAGGACCCTTATAAGGCCTGGCTTGACCGTCTTCCCTCAGAGCAGAAGCAGAAAGTTGCTGTCGCGGTCTCTCGTAGGTCTCATGGGCTCTACGCTGTCGCGCCACTCCAGTGCTTCGGCTGCGACAACTGCCCTTTCATCTCGGCTTGTCCTTTGGTTACCCACACTATCGACGGTATCGATAAGGGAGACCCCAGTCATTATCCCATTGGTCTTGCATGTGTTCTTGAAAGTCACTACATGGCTCAGACAATCGCTGACTACACCATGCATCTTGAGGTCGATCCCTCAAACCCGGTCGAACGAGCTATCGTAGACGAACTCGCTGTCATTGATTTGCTGAAGAACCGCGCACTCCTCATTATCAGCCACGGAGACTCAAACAATCAGGGCAGAGACCTGATGAAGACTGACGAATCAGTCACTGGGGTTGGACCTGGTGGTGTTCTCTTGACATCTAAGACCTCGAAGCTCCATCCTGCACTTGAATACGTCGATAAGCTTGAACGTCGGAGAGAGAAGTGGTTAGACCGCCTCATGGAGACCAGGAAGGCCAAGGCTGACTGGGATCTACGTCTTGGCAGTCTCACAGGTGATTCTCCTGTTTTGGCTGAGATTACGCGCATCAGAGAGTTTATGCAAAATAGTACTAAAGAATTAGAACAAGATGACACCTTTATCGGGTTGGATGAGCTATTAGATGACTAGAGCCAAGAGAAAGCAACTTGAGTGGATGATCGCTCACGGCACCCCCAGTGAACGCCTACAAGCTTATGAGACCTTGTACCCTGATGAAGTTAAGGCCGCCCAGGAGACCCCGGCGGTGGTTCCAGACATCCCTCTTCCTAATGGTATCGGAGCCGTCTTGTCAGCCAAGTCGGAGCTAGAACGCCATATGTCAGCCGGTACTAAGACCCGGAGCTGCATTGTCTCAGTCGATGTTTATGACGGTGGCTGGTGTTACGTAGCCAGGGGACCAGATCCTGGTATAAGATTATGGGTAGTAACGATCGGTGGTGCCTCTGTCTCGATACCTGTGTTTTGGCATAGAAACTCCGGTTCAGGTAAGTTTAGAAACTAGGATCAGTAATGTCAGTGCTAAAGAATGCGCTACTTCTAGATACCGAGACCACGGGCCTAACCCGTGGTTCTGGCATATTTGAGCTAGCTTTCTTCAACCCTGCTAAGAAGCATGTTCAGGAACTACTTCTAAGCCCGAACTGGGTAGGGGTGACCTCTCCTATTACTCAGGATGTTACTGGCCTTGCATCGTCTCCTATGGATACCCACCGGTACATGCGTGAATCCAGGTGGTTAGACGTCTTCAAAGCCCAGATGATAATGAGCAAGCAGATTCAGCCTACGGCTTCAGATACCGAGGTGCTGAAGGCTCTTGCCTGGTCAAACAAGTTTACTTCGTCTAGACTCTCAAGTACGTACAAGTGGTTATTGAAGGCTCCTCCTACTCCCCTAGAACTCCGAGCACGCGAACAGGCTCTTGGGAAACTAGGCGTAACAGCCAACTCCCAGTATATGAGCCCGGAGCAGGCCTTCGGACCAGGCGGGGCGCTAGAGCGTATTCTCAAGGCTCCTGTCGAAACCGCTGGTCAGGGACGCACTCTCTGGATTGCTAACGCCCCCTTCGAGGCTAAGCAGATAGGAGCACAACTAGCAGGACTCGGTGAAACCGGGCATATCAAAGATCTGTTGGAGACAAGCAGTAAGTCACCAGATCCCTTCTACGTAACAGGAGAGGCTGTCAACAGAGCCAGGGTAGTCGCTCGTCGTACAGGTGATTGGACAGGTGTCTGGCGTTCTTATGGTCGCAATGTCCCAAAGGCAGGAGAGATCGCTGTCAGGGACATTATGGACGTAGCCAGGTCCACGCTTTCCTACGGTCAGAAGCTAGGAATGCTTGATGAGGTTGATACCAGACACGGTCTAGGACAGGACATCCTACATAGACTCTTGGGCGCCGCTGACCTTACTAAGTCAGCAACACAAAGGCGCGCAGCCTTAGGTCTTAGTGAAGTACACTCTGCCAGCTGGGATGTCGCTCAGACAGAGGCTTACAATCTCCAGAGGCTTAGTGCCCTCAACGACGCAGCAGAAGCTGCTCTCTCCGGCTCTACCAGGGGTCAGGAACTCATTGCCCAGGCTCAGGCAGGCAAGGGGCCGTTGGCGGAGATGGCGCTCTTCAGTGCCCGTCACAAGTCTCTCAGGGACGTCAACCTCACCAAGTCGATGTACCAGAGGATGGAGCGTGCTATCGAGGATTTGGAGACTAAGGGAGGTATCACAGCCCAGGTAGGAGAACGCGGTATAGTCATGATGGAGCAAGCCACCCCCGGTGGCGGCGTAGCCCGTGTTCCCCGTATCAACTACGAACGTAGGACCTTCAAGACCCTTGATGAGTACACAGATTTCCTGAAGGAGAGGAAAGACTTCGAAGGTCTTGATCTAGATGCAGCTGTCAAAGAACTACGGGAAGCCTCGGCGGGAGATACCCCTACGGCCAGAATGCGTGGACTCAAGACCGCTATGTCCGCAAAGATGAGTAAACTGGATGCCGGGGCTATGTTAGGGGTTGATGATAAATTCACGCGCGAGTTAGCGGATATCGACGTAGACTACTTCCAGTTATTTAAGCGTCAGGGTCATGTGGCTACCAGGGCAGCTAATTTACGCGCCGCGGCCAGTAAAGTCATTGGTGCTGGCGGTAGCAAGCTGATGGTAGCTGCTGGTGGAGCCATGGCTATGGTTGCTGGCATGGGACTGATCGCGGGTAAGCAGGTGGATAGACCTGAGTCATCTATCGTCTCCTACAATTACGACAAGTGGTTAGCCCATAGGAATGCTCAGACTGGTATGGGACACACTGGTCTGGCTGGTTATAACCGTGGTCTGCGTACTGATTTCGGATCTCCTTATAACGGGCCTATGGGATCTATGATTGTCTTCCATGATCAGGCTCTGTTGGCTGAGAGAGAGCGATTCCTCCGTAGCCAGTATGGGGCTGTACACTATGACCCAGAGTTCGGTGTATTTGCCCAGCTCAAGACTCTTAGACCTCTAGGTAATACAATCCCGGCAGGTCAGGCTCTATCAGGCGATTATGCTGGATTAAGGAAGAAGAAGAGTCTTCGTGAGATAGATGTGTCTCAGGGCTGGAAGATGACGGTAGAGGATGCTGATACCGTGGTGATACAGCGGGGTGGTATCCGAGGAGCCATCACAAGCTTCTTTGGTATGAACAAGCGGTACAGCTTCCGTCTAGCTGGTATCGACTCTACAGAGGTTACTCACGGTCCCTGGTCTGCTGACTCTGGTCAGTATCACGGTAATCAGCCTTATGGACAAGAGGCTACTGAGGCAGCTAGGCAAATGCTGGCAGAAGGCAAGGTTAAGATTGTCTTCGATCCGACTAACACGACTTATGGTCGTGCTGTAGCTGCACTGTACGTAGATGGGCAGAACTATAATATCGAAGCTGTTAAGCGAGGCTATGCTGCGTTCCTTCCCTTCGGTAAGAGATCGGAGAGTATGATCGACTGGAATTCCATGGAGGGTGCTCAAACCAGAGCTATGGATGCTAGGCGTGGAATGTGGTCTCAACCTTGGGCCCAGGTATACGGGGAATACTATAAAGCCGGTCATAACTCTATTACGTTTAACACTTTTACTCGTAAAGACAGGATTGTTAAGTCACAGTCGACAATGGACCTACTTAGTCTAATGGAGCAGGCTCAGTCTCAGGGTATGATGTCCAATGCACATGCTATCGAGGCCACAAGGCTTTCGAGGGTAGCTGATACCGGGACAACCGAGTTTGGACCTGCGTTCACGGGGGTTCAGCACCAGGCTCACTACAATAGCTATATTAGCGCAATGGCCTCTGACACAGGCCGTTTTATGAGAACGAAGGGTCGCGGAGGTGCGCAGAACAAGTTTAAGCACCGAGGCGGCTACGGGAAGTTAGATGCTGCTATGGCTATCGATACTATGGGTACTACCAACTCAGTATGGACAAAACGGCGAAGTTCAATGGTAGAATCCTACGGACTTCAATCCGTGAGAGCAACTAGACGGAGAACCCAGATGGCAGAGATGCAACGACGAGTTAGTCAGAACCTGTTTGATTCACCTATTAACCACCACGTGATGTAATGCTACACCATATCTTTAGCGGTAATAGAAACGCGGGCCCCAACCCCAATATGACCATGGGTGTTCACCACCTTCTAGGTGGAAGTCCAATTAGTTACAATCCAGATGGTAATATCCATACCTGGAATATGTGGGGCTTTGAGTACAATTTCAAAGACGATGCTAGGATGGTTCCGTCTGGTGCTAAGTGGAATATGGGAGCGATGGGTGCCGTAGATGCTGGCATGTCTGCGTTCTCACTAGCCGGTACATTAGCTTCTGTTGGAATGGCATATTCTCAGGGCGGCATGGGTGCTGCTGCATCATCCTTGTACATTGAGGCCCATGTTAATAAAGCGTTGATCACTCATGCTTATTCGCAACATGCTGGTAAAGACGGTATTATTCGTTATCAGCCTGGGCGTGTAGGTAGACCTTACGATATGGCAAGGATGATGGCAAAAGGAAAGAGTGTGCGTGGTCTTGGAGCGGTTAGCTTTGCTTTGGGTGCTGGGTCTCTGGTTGACTATGGCGCTCGTATGGCTGGAGGCTCCATCGCAGGTGCTATGGTTGGTAGTATGGTTGGTAATGCACTTGGCAATGGTGTCATGGGCTCTATGGCCGGTATGTTTGTTGGTGCTGGTGCTGGTGGTATGGCTGCTAAGCATACTTGGAAGTTGGCTGCTGCTGCTGGGATTGGGTACGGTATGACCCAGGTTGGTCGTGGTACATACAATCTCTTGAAGTCAGGCTACAAGTATCGTCAAAATCAGCGTCAGATCAACACTAGTGGAGATATGGCTGCGTTTGCTACACAGGGTGCATATACAATGCGTGCGCGGGCTGTCCAGGCGATGAATAAATCTTCATTAAACGCGAGATCGGCGCTCGGACAAGAGGCATCGCTGATGCACAGACCTAGCGTTAACTACAATTCAATGTATCGTTAAAGCGTCTTGTGTACATAGTTAGCTTCATGGTATAATTCATTCAGGAGATAAGATGAATTATGTTAATCAAAAGTTTGGTGAATGGACTGTTATAGCTAAAGATACCAAAGGATCGCACTGGATCTGTCGATGTTCTTGTGGCAATGAGCAGTCTTTGTATGTATCTACTTTTAAGCTAGGTAGGTCTAAACGCTGTATCGAATGTAAGCGTAGTTTACCTTCAGTTGATCGTGTTGGTGAACGTGTTGGAACTCTTGTCGTCGAAAAGTATGCAGGAAGGCTAAGCGGCACACGAGGTGGTAGGGCTGTACATCACTGGCAGTGTCGATGTGACTGTGGAGAGCTAGTCAATGTAAGAGCTGATCACTTCTCAGAGACTAGGCTGATGAATAGAACTTGTGGATGTGGTCGTTCTGGTGAGAATAACTATGGCTGGAAAGGACATGGTGAGCTATCTGGCCAAAGGTGGTCCTCGATCAACAAGAGTGCAAGAGAAAGAAATCTTGAAGTTACTATCACTATCGAAGATGCCTGGAATCTGTTTCTTAAACAAGGCCGCATGTGTGCTCTTACTGGCTGGAATCTCACAATGCATGTTAGAGGTAGTCATGGTGGTGACGCTTCTCTTGATCGTATAGACTCATCTCTGGGATACGTATCTGGTAATATTCAGTGGGTTCACAAGGATATCAACATGATGAAGAACAAACATGATGAATACTACTTTATTGGTATGTGTAAGGCTGTAGCATCTCACAGACCCTCAGTTAACTATAACAGCATGTATAGGTAATATGGAATCTATTTCGGCAACAATTCATGATAAGCTCTACACAACTAATGAATATGGTTTTAGCTACCAGGATGTAGAGGCTAAGCTTAATGATGAAGAAGTCGATTGGCTGGTTAATCATTATGGTCTAACGACCGATTATGACAACGAGATTACTGGCCAGAGCTACAAGGTGCACAACATGTGTGTCAACTGTCAGGCTCGTCAGCTTTTGAAGTATTCTAATTACAAGAATAGCAAGTCTGGAAAGTCAGGTGACAGGTTCCATGTACGTTGTGAGTTTGTACCTGCGGGATTGCCAGCTGGTAGTCGTGCGAAGTTAAAGCGGTATATCGCCGAGAATAATCAAGATCCTGTACAGGCTCTTCGTATCTTGAAGAGTACTATTGATCCGGTTGCCTGGTGTGAGCTGATGTTTGGCTTCCGTGATGATAATCCGAATTGGCATCTTCGCTCCTATCAGAAGGAGCAGTTACGATGTAGCTCTCTTCGATACGTTATTCGCGAAGGAAGACGAGCAGGTAAGACATTCGCTATGGCGCTTAAGCTTCTTTATCTTGCCTTTAATAGACTTATCGATAAAGGTTCTGATGCTGAGGGCGTAAACCAGAAGGCCGGACCTGAGATTATGATCTTAACTCCGTATCAGTCTCAGGTAGACAATATCTTTGATGAGATGGAAAAGATCCTTAAGCGGAATAAGTTCTTGTCACGTCAGATCAGCAATGCCAAGGGTGGCAGCCTCTTTGTAAAGACACCCTTCTACCATATGGACTTCCAGAATGGAGCCACTATCAGTGGTTTTGTCACCGGTGTCGGTGTGAAGCAGGATGGTTCTGGTGGTGGTACGATCCGTGGTCAGAACACCGACGTGATTTATATGGATGAGATGGATATGATCCCTGACGAGATTCTAGATAAGGTTGTTACGCCTCTCTTGCTTACTCGACCTGGCGTTATGATGATTGCCACCTCGACACCTATCGGTAAGAGATCTAGCTTCTATGAGTTCTGTAAGGATCGACCAGGGTTCAAGGAAGACTACTACCCGTCTACGGTGTTACCTCACTGGGATGAGGTTCGCGAAGAGGTTGAAAGCACTAGTACACAGGAAGCGTTTGATTCCGAGTTTATGGCCCACTTCATCGAAGGTGGTCATGGTGTCTTCAAGCCGACACTTGTATATAACGCTCGCGCATCCTATTCCTATAAAGACTCTGATATCAATAATGGAGAGTGGTGGAGAGGAGCAGCGGGCGTACAGAACCGAGCTGATCTGATTAAGGTTATCGGTATCGACTGGAATAAGAACGCTGGTAGTGAGTTCGTAGTTATCGCCTATGATCCTAACCAACATCACTGGTGGGTTGTTGAGGCTGTCAATGTCTCTGCTTCAGACTACTCATCTATCAGCTTTAAGCGAGAGGTTATTCGTCTTAACTTCAAGTGGAAGCCTGACTATATCTACGCTGATGAAGGCTATGGTCACCATATCATCGATGACCTAAAGTATGAAGCCTACAGGCTTCGTGGAGTAGCTAAGCTGGACAAGGTTCAGGAGCAGACTAAGCGTTTGTATGATACTCTCAAGAAGTTCAACTTCAGTCAGAAGGTAGACCTTAAATCCCCTATCGACAATACTAGCTTCTCCCGTACAGGTAAGGAATTCCTGGTAGAGAATGCTGTGCGTGTCTTCGAAGAGGGACGTATCTGGTTCCCTGAGGAAGACAATGTATTGTTGAATCAGCTAATGCACTATACGGTGCTTCGTCGACATCCATCGAACAACAAGCCTGTTTACGGACCTGACTCTCAGAAGATTGGAGATCACCGTCTTGACGCATTCATGCTGGCTCTGGCTGGTATCTTTCTAGAGCATAATCCTCTTTATTCGCCCCGGGCTATGGTTCCCAGTACACCTAGTGTATTAACCAAGTCTATGCTAGATAGGCGTGGTAAGAACCTGGTTGAGAGGATGACAGCTGGCACTATGTTCCGTGAACTACAGAAGATTGCTCCTGCCGTTCACCCTCATATTCTACAGATTCGTAGAGGTGACACTGATCGAGAAGATGCTGCCGTCAGAGCTGCTTTAGAGGCTAAGCAGATGGTACAATCTGGTAGAGCTGGCGGATGGTTAGCAGAAAAGACCACCCGAGGGGATATCGGTCAGCGTAAGAACGGTGTCTACGAGGAAATGAAGAGGAGAACTTCTCAGCAAGGTAGAGGACACTCTAGAGATAGAGAAGACCTATACAGGGTGCAGGAGATGAATCTTTCTAAACCAAAGATTGTTAGACGTAAGAGATTCAAAGCAACTAGGAAGAAGTTTAGGAGCTGATGATGCGTGGAATGATGGGAATGCTAGCTAAGGCAGGTATGGGTGTTGCGGGTAAGATGGAAGGTCGTTTTCCTGGCTCTGTTATGGGAGCTATGGGTGGTCGAGGACATATGCTGTCTATCGCAGCTTCCAATCAATTCAATATGGTTAATCGTGTCGTACAGTCCAATATCAGTAATACTGCCAGGACTATGAGAGGCTCGAGGCCTAATCTTCGAGGTACGAATAAGCAGCCTATTCCTACGAATGTGGAATGGAATTCTACTGTAGGAGGTACTACACCGGGTACCCAGCCTATGTCTGCAATGGCTGAATATAATCCCACAACAGCTGCTAACGCGACTACAGCTGTATCTGCAGGTGTGTCTCCTAGAGGCTTAGGGCCTGTAGGAGTTCAGGCAGAATATAATCCTACGTTTGGTGGTGGTCCTACGCTTGTTCCTCCTACCGCTGCTGGTGGACCCGCTGTTACTCCTGGTTCACCTGCTGTTGCTGCTAATCGTGGTCTAAGTGCCATGGGTGGTATGGCTGGAATTGGTGGCATGGCTTTGGCTGGCGGTGCGGTAGGTGGTGGTACTTCCTATATGACTGGAGGTAGTGCCATGCAGGGCGCTGCTGCTGGAGCTATGTTTGGTGCAGCTGGTGGTGCGGGTGCTGGTATGATGGGTGCTCGTCTTGCTACTGGTGCTCGTTCACTTGGTCAGACAAGTGCACGTGGACGAATGAGTGGTGCCGCGTTAGCTATGGGACGAGGCATTCAGACACAGACTGGTACTCGTGCCACAATGGCTGCTGGTGCACTGGGTGGTGGATTTATCTTCGGTGGTAGTCGACGAAGTAAAAAACGTGGATTTAATGCCAGACGCGGAAATGGATTCTAGGAGATCAGATGGGAATAGCATTCTACGATCAAGACAAGGTACTTATTTCTGCCAATCCTCTTAGAACCGTACATGACGGGCGTCTAGGTGGAGCTGATGAGAAGCTAATCTACTTTCGTAATGACGATGTTGCAAAGTATTACACGAATATTGAGGTAGTTCAGACTAACGCTAGTTTTAATGACTTCGGAGAATTTGGCACCACAGGCTGGGGTGTGAAGTTTATCTCCGGAGAGCGCAGACCTACTGAAGCTGAATGGGATGCAGCTGTTTCTGGCGCAACATTAAATATTGCTAATATCGGATCTACCTCATCTGCTGATACTAGTACCTTCCTTCCTGTATGGGTTCGGGTGGTGTCTCCAGGTGGAGATGGTGAGCAGATTCGCGAGAACCAGATCATCAACCTCTCTTACTTTGTGAGAAATGTAGGTGCATAGTGGCTAAGAAGCATCTTGATTTCCAAAGAACACTTAGTACTGAGCTACTAGAAGGTGTCTATAATCCTGAGTTTTTTCCAGAAGAACTCGATGTAACTGACTTTCTTAAGACCGACATGGTTGATGTAGCTCAGAAGACGCTACAGCCTAAGATTGATGCTCCGCCGCAAGAGAATCCTGCTGGGACTTCCAATGCGCCGCTTACAGTTGAAGAGGCTAACGAAGCAGATCGACGTATAGAGCTGACCAAGCAGAGACTAAAGCTCACAAGAGAGCGTGTTGCTAACGTCAGATCACGCCTTGATGATGAGATGGCTGCATTTGCTAGCGAGCGTGGTGCAGAGGTTAACTTCAAGCTAGAGATTAAGAAGAAAGGCAGAGTGAAAAGAGCTATCCGTCGTTTGTTCGGACGGAAGACTGATACAATCACCTACTCAATGTACTTGGAGTTGCTAGCTGCTAAGGAGCGGTTAGAAGATGAAGAGTCTGATGGCTATGTGAATGGCTGGCCAGAGGAGTAGTAATGGGTTTTCTGCGCCGAAATATGAATCAGGAAGAGCCTGATCAGGGTTCTGATAATGAAGAGCTTTATGAACGTATGTTTCCTAAGATCGGTAGAGACTTTGTCTATAAGGAAGATCTTCAGCGGATGATGACGTTGCTCATGTCTATTATAGATCCATTTGGGTTAACACCTATTGATCTAGTCTCGGATGTTTCCGCTCGTAAGCGAGCACTGGAGTATAAGCTGTTGTTAGAGTCTGGTATCGATGGAAGCAAAATCTACAGGGATCTTATCAATCTGGATGATGACTAATGGCTGTAAATACTGACTACGAGCTGGCTTACGAACATATTGGTTTAGTGCTGCAGGAGTTTGAGACTCAGGCACTACGTACTGGTAAGCGTGAAGCTATCCTCGCGATCGTAAATGCTCCCTTGAGTAGAGCAGATCAGCTGCTTCGTACTAGTCAGCGTAGCTTCAATGGTCTCAGCTCTCTCGCGTTAGGTCAGATGAATCAGACTCAGCAGGAAGAGGAAGATCTTGGATACGAAGGTTCTATCCAAGGTGGCTTTCGTGAAGGCCTACGAGCTGAAGGCGGTCTATCTGGTGCTATCGATATAGATGAAGACTTGGCAGAGCTATTTGGTGGTCCTGATAATCCATTCGGTAAGTACTTGGAAGAGTGCTTAGATTGTAGTCTACGTCTTAAGTTTGATTTTCAGCTGAAGCCAACTTTCTTGCTTAAGCCTATCAACAGTATGATCGATGAGATTAATGGTTCTCTAGATATGATCGAAGCTCGTCTCGATCCATTCAAGACACTTGAGCAGTTATGTGTAGCACTCGATGCCTTTAAGAGCTGGTGTATCCCAGATATCATTATGGTCTTGATGTCGCTGAAGATGCTGCTGAAGCGCTATATGACCAATGTACTTAAGGTTCAGTTTGATTGGACAGCTATCTTAGGTCCTATTCTTAAGGCGATTGTAGAGGGTGTCAGTCTGCTACTAGACAATCTCCTACACGTAGTGCTCACTCCACTGGATTGTTCACTGGGAAGTCTAGGGACTTCCAATAGATTGTACAGAGAGTCTATTGAATTAGCTGAGGCTACTAAGGACTTTGGTACATTTGGTAAGGATATCTTCGAAGACGTTAAGGATGGAGTGCAGGACTTTAAGTTATCCAATGCTGCTAAGGGTTTGTCTGGTTCTCTATTTGTCAAGGATATTCGCTGGGAGAAGGATCCTGATCAGAAGGTAGATAACGCCTCGCCTAACTTCCAGAATGTAACGATTCCAGATCCAGGACAGATCAGTGTCAATGCCAGGTTGCTATCTGAGGCTAAGAAGAAGGGAGCTACCTCTATCTTAAGTGGTTTAACTATTGATAGTGACTTCACACTCACGGATGCGTTGAAGTCACCTGCCTTCAAAGACTCGACTATCTTTGAGAAGATGATCTATCCGCTGTTGGATTTCAGTACCTGGATTCGCCAGACAGTAGAGAATATTATCAATTCCTTCAAGTCACTTAGCTCTCTCGTTGTAGGAGAGGGGCTTGTAGTAAATATAGAGAACTTGGGTGTTATGCTGTTCCTGACAGACATGATCAGTGTCGTTATGATGATCATCCGAATGTTGAAGTCGAACCCTGGTGAATCAGACTGGTGTAGACTCCTTCAGGAGAACCCAGAGCTATTGGAGAGCCAGTTACGTGGTCGATTTGGGAACGTAAGAATAGAAAGATTGGATGAAGGTAGTTTAGTATTGTTTAGAGGTCCACAGGCTGTGGGCACAATTAGTACCTGTCATGCTGCTAGATCTCCAAGAGATCAAGATCTAATTCAGTCCTGGATCGATGAACTGAATAACAGAGGCTCTTAATGAATAGAACATCATTAGTCTACGCACTAGACCAGTTGGCAAAGAGCAAGGTGGCTCCTACGGAGACGGTACAAGAAGATGTTGTAACCACTAGGACTCTACGCCCCTCTGGTATTAAGAAGGTTCGTAATACCACGATCAGTTACGCAGAGCGTCATCGTGGACAATGGCATAGGCCTGAGTACGACTTTGATGAGATTCAGATTGCGCAAGATACGTCTTCGTATCTATTCAGAGCAATCAAGAAGAAGACTGATAGATTTATCACTGCTGGTTGGGAATTTGTCAGCGAGAATGATGAGACCCTAGACTATGTTAAGCGCAGAATCGCTGAGATCGAGTGGGCCACAGAGCATCCTTTTAACATGCTGATGCTCCATACAGCAGCAGATCTATTTAGGTTCGGTAACGCTATGTGGGTGAAGACTCGTGATGTAAATAGGTCTAGTGGTGAGAAGCGCACATCTGTCACAGGAGCCAGGCTAGATCCTGTCGCTGCCTATCACATACTTCCTTTCGAGACTCTAAGTCTTAAATCTCACAATAATGGTGAGATCAAGCGTGTTAAGCAGACACTACCCACTGGTACCGAGAGATCCTGGGATCGTAATCATATTCTTCACTTCTATGTAAATAGAAAGCCTGGTTTCAGTGTCGGTACTCCGGAGGTCTTTCCCGCTTTAGATGATATCTCTCTTCTCCGTCGTATCGAAGAGAATGTTGAAGAGCTTATCGAGACTAATCTGTTTCCTGTTTATCACTATAAGGTTGGTAACGACGCTATCCCTGAGAGGATGACTCCTAATGGTGATAAGGAAACTGACATCGTTAAGAAGACTATCGAGTATATGCCCTCAGGGGCATTCTATGTCTCTGACCATCGGCACGAGATAACTGCTATCGGCTCTGAGTCAAAGGCTTTACGTATCGACTTCTATCTTACTTATTTTAAGAGTCGAGTTATGACCGCACTCGGAGTAAGTCCTATCGATATGGGTGAAGGTGGTTCGTCCAACCGCTCAACATCTTCTACATTGTCCAAGAACTTGATGATGGATGTAGAGGCTCTACAGCTAGTATTGAAGTGGTTTATCGAGTTCTACGTAATCAATGAACTATTAGTTGAGGGTGGATACAATCCTCTCGATCCTGCTGATCGAGTGAATATTAAGTTCGGTGTTGTCGATAAGGAAGAGCGTCTAAGCGTAGAGAATAACTCTATTCAGAAGTGGCTCAATAACGGTATTGACCATACTGAGTTCCGCAAAGAACTAGGTCTTGCTCCGTTCCGTGACGAACAGTTCGATGAGACTTATCAGAAGCTATTTGCTGAGCCGCTAGCTATGCTTAAGGCTCTTGGTCCTGATAGTGCTGCGTCTAATGCGTTAGCAGATGCTCCATCATCTAACATCACTACAGAAGGTGTCTCTAAGGAGAAGACCTTTGCTAAGCAAGAGATGGCTGCGAAGAAGAGCAGTGAGCAGCGTGGAGCTTCCTCAAGCAAGAAGTCAGGTACTGTGGCTAACAAGTCTAGACCTGCGAACCAGTCTGGATCGCGCAGCTCTGCTAAGCTGTCCCGAGATACTTATACAGCTTTCATTCATCCTGGGAACTATAACGATAAGATCGACATCGTAGTTCCCGACGTTATTGGCGAAGATCAATACCAGCAATGGGTTGCTCTTGTTCTCAAAAGATACAATCAACTTGAACATGTTGGGGTTGGGTTTGATACAGTGGTAGAGAATCTACTTCCACGTCTATATGCCTTAGCTCCCGGAGATTTCAATGGATAACTACAGTAAGATTTGTGACATTGTTGTCCTTAAAGCCGATCAGCTATCTGATGAGCTTAAGGAGCAGATGACTCACATTATGGAGGATTCAGGTTCAGAGCAGCGCTCTATCCTGGTGACCTTCGATCTCAGTCATAGTGGCAAGATCATCAACAACCGCATGTACAGCCCCTGGGGTCAGCAGGACGGAACGTCTAGTTGGACTGAGCCTTATCCCAGGCCCATCCTGGTTAACCACGATAAGGAACGAGATCCGTTAGGGCGGATCGTTGACGTCAAGTGGGAGACTACTGAGCAGGATGCTATTAAGCATCTTGGTTCTGCTTCCAAGTATATGGAGATCATCGAGGCTTTCCAGTCTCGTGATGCTTCTACTATTTACAAGACTATGGCTAAGCATGATCTGCTCACTGATAAGAAGTGGCCAGGTCTAGGTAGACTACGTGCAACAGCTCGTATCAGCGATAAGGAAGCTATCAAGAAGTTTCTAGACGGTCGCTATCTCACCTTTAGTGCTGGCTCCTATACAGATACGGTTAACTGTATGGTCTGTGGACATCCTTGGCATGAAGGAGGTATGTGTGAGCATCGTCCTGGTATGACGGATGATGATGGTAACCTTGGTGTTGTTATGACTGGTAAGTTCATGGGCCGTGAAGCCTCTGTTGTTAATATGCCTGCCGACTCTCTTTCTCTTGTAAAGAATATTGAGTTCTCTGATTCTGAGAACTCTTTCGTCGTTACGGAAGATATGGATTGGTCTCCTGAGGCTATTCAGTTTACTGATGCGGTTATTCAGGTCGAAGCTCCTGTTAAGAAGACTTTTGATCTTGAGAAGCTTGAGCCCGCGACTATCGTTGCCCTACTAGCTGATGAGTCTTTTGATATCGATGTTGCTGATCAGATCACAGGTGAGACTCATCTGGGTGTTGAATGGATGCGTCGGGTACATGATCAGCTTCATCGTGAGTATGACTTCATGCTAGGCCATGAGCCTGAGTCTATTGACCGTATGCCACGAGCTGTCTTTGCTCTACATGGAGCAATCCATGCGACTAGCATTGCTGATGGCTTTAGAGATTCATTAATTAACGGTTCGCTGGATCAGTATGATCAAGAAGGTAAGGAGAGTACTGAGTATGTTGCTTCATCTCTTTCTGAGAAGACTGATGCTGAGACCGTAGAACCCATTCTAGATACTGGAGATGATAATGCAACCAATGCAATTGATAGGGCAGTTCAAGTCGACACCACAGATGGCAGCGCACCCAATGCCCAAAAAGAAGAAAAAGAAAAAGAAGAAGTCCAAGAAGTAGTAATGACTGCTATAGACTGCTTTGAGAAGCTGCTTACGCTCTTGCCTGATCTAGACGAAGCTCTAGTAGAGCAGCTGCGTGATCATGCTTTCCCTGATAGTTATAACGATGAAGAAGTCGATTGGTTTATGCTAGATCTGGCACTTCAAGGAATGATGGGTGACGCGAAGCTTTCTACAGAGAAGCGCGAGAAGCTAGATACTAAGGTTTTTTGTGGACCTGATCGAAGCTTTCCCGTAAATGATTGTGCTCATTATACAGCAGCTAAGCGACTTGTTGGTCGCTATAAGGGTCCAGGCAGTAAGACGCGTATTCGTGCATGTATTGAGCGTCGTGGTCGTGTACTGAAGTGTAGTGGCGCAATCGAAGACACTGTTAGTGATTGCAATTGCAAGATACTAGATCAGGATTATGCAGAGGCACTGTGCCAGGTTGATACTCAGAAGACGCGGTTGCGCAATGTACTAATTGCATATAGCACCACTGTCGGTGAGGATAATTCTGCTCAGGAACTTGATTTCCTTAATGAGTGGTTTGATAATATGGGGACTCAGAGTGTATCGTCTAAGGACGATGAAACAAAGGTGTTGAATCTTGAGGACATTAAGGCTGTTGCCAATCCCGGTGGGGCTGGTTCGCAGCATGCGGTGAACAAGAAGAAAGATCTGACTCCCTTTGAGAAGAAATTTATTGATACGTATGCGAAGATTCAAGACCTTCATGGTGTAGAATCAGCTGATACTTACTTTCGTACAAATCGTCGGTTCTTGCCGGCTGGTTTTAATCTTAGTCAACATGTTAACGAAGATCAGGAGTAGAGAAAATGACTCATAAGCATCTTTCTACTAGATTCAATGTTCGCGAAGATCTTATTGATAACATCACTCCCAATACTACCGTTCAGGAGGAGATTCGTGCTCCTCATGGTCACTGGAAGCCTGCAGCTTGGCTGCCTGTCCAGTTTACCAAGTCGAACGCTAGAGCTGGGACTGATGCATTCGTAATTTCTAGCGGCAAGCCAGTCTGTATGGATACTGAGGGGCGTCTCGTGCCTTCTGGTATGCGTTCAGCACTAGGTGGCGATGGCGCCACCAGTGTATTTGCTGGTACCGTCCTAACTTATACATCAACTGATGTAACTTACGGTGTTGTGGACCTAACCACAGGGGCTCGTGTTACTGCAGCAGTAACATATGATGGCGAAGAACTCGCCGATGCTCTTATCGAGCGAGGTCTTGTTCGCGAGGCTGATGCTGTTGCTGCCGGTGGTACCGTTCCGGTTACCAACGATGCCCATGTCAATGTTGTTATTGACCTTTTCCTTTCTCGCTCTGTCGGTATTGTTGCTGATGATACATATGTCTGGGCTGGACTTGTTGAGGATGGTGATCAATGGTTTACCAACTATGGCAAGCAGCATGGTGTTCAGTTTCTAACTGAAGTTCAGATGAAGGTTCCGCACCGTGTTGCTGGTAATACCACGGCTGATGCCTTTGATATCGATGCTCTCGATACTGCTGGTACCGAGACCTTTGCAGCTGGTTCTGCGGTGGCTGCTGGTGAGTACTGGGATGTAACGAATGTTCGCCAGATTGCTCGCTACAGTGCCCTAAGTGCAACTGCTCCTGTAGCTGCTCTTGGTCTTGCTGAGGCGCACGTTGCTCCTCCGACTGATCGGACACCTTTCACTGCTGATGACGCTACTATGCTGATTCGTCAGCGGCTGTCTCCGTCGGATATTTCCAAGGCTGGTGATTGGTACCTAGATGCTGATGTTGGTGTTCTGTTTATTCATACCACTACCTTCGATACACTAGATGCTGGTACTGTTACAGTGACCCTTACTTATGACTTCTATACCACTTCCGGTACTGCGACTGGTCATCGCCATGTTCACCTTGATGGCGATGTTCGTCCTGGTGATTATGTGAAGGTTGATGCCCAGAGTAACTTTGTCAAGGCTGTTGCCGCTGACCTCTCTGCTGGCGATCTTGTTCTTGGTCAGGTTCTCCAGATCCAGAAAGAGCCCCGTCCTCTCCTCAATGAGGTTAAGACAGCATGGACTCTAGACGGTATGACCGCGGCTTCGCGGATGCCTGGTTCGGCCACCAAGGGCTTCACAGATCTAATCACACTGTCCGGTGAGACAGTTGCTGATGCGATCGCAATCATTAACGTCAGAATTTAGGAGTAGTTATGGAAATCAATCTTGTTGATGGTCAGACACTAACCCTGCCTTCGTCTGGCAAAGCTGGCGCTAGCTTTCTCGCAGAAGTAGTTCGTAGTCGGGGCCAGATTCCTGGAACTGACGACACTATGTCTTGGGATACTTTCCGTCGCAGCATCCTCATGAACGAAGATGCGATCACTACGGGTGAGATCCGACCTCTTCTCCAGACTACTCTGGAAGAGCTGGTTCGTCTTCCTGTAGAGCCGATGATGATTATCACTGGGCTATACACTCGGATCCAGGCTCAAGGCCTAGAGACGAGAGTACTCAGTGGTGCAGTTGGTGCTGTCCACGCTGACGATGTTCTCGAGCATGGTACATATCCTGAAGTCCAGTTCCAGACTGGTGGCGGTATGCAGGTTGCTTACATTGGGAAGTCCGGTATTGCCGCGTCTTTTACCGATGAAGCTCTGCGTTACAGCACATGGGATATCATGGCTATTAACCTTCGACTCATGGGTCAGGCTCTTGTCCGACACAAGGAACAGAAGGCTGTTAGCTTCCTTAAGACACTGGGCACTACACTCTATGACAATATCAGCCCTGCTACATCACTCTTTGGTGTACTAACAGGTCGTGGTCTTGATATGGGAGCCAACGGTTCCTTTACCATGGATGATCTCTTCCGTGGTATGGCACAGATGGCTGAGGAAGGCTTCCCCCCGGATGTCCTTCTCATGAATCCGCTGTTCTTCTATCTATTGATCCAAGATCCTGTTCTTCGGAATATGCTCATGGCTCATGGTGGTGGTTCTTACTTCCAGCAGTTCACTGGTAATCCCGGTCCTCGTGATCCGTGGAATAACGGTGGAATGACAGGTCGTGGTCCTTCCATGGGTAATAAGATCATCCCCGGTGGCGCAGCCTCTGGTGAGACAGCGACTGGTATCGCTGGTCGTGAGCACGGTATGACCGCTGCTCCTCCGATCCCTTCTCCCTATTTTCCATGGCCCTTCCGTGTTGTAGTTAGCCCGTTGGTACCGTTTGATCCGGTTTCTCAGCTTGGCGATATTTACCTGCTCTCGAGCGGTAATGTAGGCTACTACCTCGTTGATGAGAATCCTACCGAGGTTTCTTGGCGCGATGAGGCGACAGAGGTTATGAAGGTCAAGATCCGTGAGCGTTATGGCTTTGCTGTAGCTCATGAGGGTCAGGGTGTTGGTGTCTTCCGGAATGTACCGCTTGCGCGCAACTACTGGGATGGGACAGTTAATGCTACGACTATGGATGTCGATGCTGAAATTGATAAGCTGGCTGTTCTCTCGCTATAACCGATAGTTAAGGATATGAAATTGTCCTAGCTATGGGCTCCCTTCGGGGAGCCCATTTTGCTTTCGGAGACAGGTGGTCTCCGTGTACAATGTATATGGAGGATTAATGAGCTGGTTGGATAAAGAAGCTCTTACCGATATTGCTGAAGCCAAACCTGTATATCAGGAAGACTTGGATAAGGCACAATTCGTAAATATGACATTTGAGGAAGAAGAATTCGAGCGAGTTGAACTGCTGATGAACCAGCGTCCACTTCTCGACTTTCCCGTAGCAACACTTCTTAATGAGGCAACAGATGGCAGCTCCGACTCTATTACAGACCTATCCAGCTAATAACGACGTAGGCATTCCGATTGGTGCGATCGTTGAGCTTGTTTTCGATAGAGGTGTTGATCTCTCAAAAGTACAGGACCATGTAGTTCTTTACGGTAGGGATTTCGACATCACGTCTGGTCCAGATCTTGCTATCTGGACTGATGGTGAGACTGGTAAAAATCCCTTCTACCTAAGAAGTCCTGGATTCCAAGGTTTATCTGAATTGACATTTGAGCTTGTGTATGTTGACCTCAGCACAGGACCGACCTACACGGAGATCGATCCTGGAGTTATTATTTCTGAAGCTGATGAACTAGCTTTTGGTACAGCAGGTGCTGGCCACAAGGTTAAGATCACTCCACGTGAGCCACTTGCTCCCGATGTGCTCTACAATCTACAGATCATTGGTGATCCTGATACAGCTGGTAGAGGGATTGGGTCGCGCACTGTTTTTGATATAGTGGCTGATGGTGATAATACCGGAACTACAGGTGTTCTTGCTAATCACGGTGGATATACCGGTACTACAACCGATACCGTAAATATAGAGATTACAACTGCTGGTGACGTTGGTACTGCCAAGTATCTTTGGTATTACACCAGTGTTGGTATCGGTGCAGCGACTCGCGGTGTACTTACTAGTCGTAGATTTAGGAGATTGATTGATGGGTTACAGCTTCACTTTAGTGGTAGTGGTTTTGTACTTGGCGACAAATACGTTTTTAATGTGGAGCCTTGCGAACGCTTAGCTATATCAACTGCAGTTGCATTCACCAGCAATGATGGAACGTATACTACTGCTCCGGCCTCTCCTAGTACTCCTGCGACATCTGTACCTCCAGCTACAGTGATACCGGCGATAACAGGTGTGCCGTCTTCAGGGGCCCTTACAGTGCTTGAGATGACTCCTTCTGATGGTAGCTTCTGGAACCCGAATACAACTGACCAGATTACGGTTGTCTTTAGTGACAATCTAGATGCTGCTACTGTGACCGATACATCTGTTAAGGTCTGGGTATACCCTGTATCAGGTCTATACTCAGGGCAAGAAGATCCTATTGAGCTGCGTAAGCAGCTGACAGTATCTGGTAGCACTCTCACCATCGATATTTAGGAATAGCTATGTATACGAGAAGCTCTGTACTTACTGGTCAATCACTTACGCTACGTGTTGTCTTTACGGATGATGCTGGCAATCTTGTTGATACTGATGCGCTGCCTGCTGTGCATATCTATGATGAGAGTATCGACCCTGATGTCATACAGGCCGAAGCTGATGCACAGGTGTTTACAAATGCGCTTGAAGGTCCTCTGACTCCTACTAAGCTCAGTACTGGTTACTACGAGCTTGTCTATGCTGTACCTTCTGGGTCTAATGCAGGTGTCTGGTCTGATGTATGGACTGGGGCTATTGATACGGTTACCCAATCCAACATCTTTACCTTCACAGTGGATGTTAATGCCATTGTGACTATTCAACAGCTCAAGGATAATCAGATCGTTATTGTCGAGCTGGACTCGACTATCGCCAATACCGGTGGTACCCTGACTCTCGGTATAGATCAAGTGCTTAGCTTTACGACAAAGTACAAGCCACTCTATGCTTCTCCGGAGATGGTAAGACTAGAGGTTGGACCTTTTATTGGCTTCATTCCAGACAATACGTTGGCTTTGATGATCCACTGGAGCAGCAAGGAAGCAGACTTTATTGCTAAGCCTGCTAGGTGTAATGCCTCTGATTTTGAGTTTGCAAGAACTAAGTTCGTAGTCTTTGATGCTGCTCTAAAGGCTCTGTCATTACCAGGTGCTTCTAACCTCAGTTCAGTCGGTGCAGCAGGTGGATCCAACTCTAAGAAGCTTGGAGATCTTGCTATCACTAAGGGTGGTTCTAGTGTTATGACTACATCTAGTGGTGTGGATGTAGATACACTTAACTACCTACGTGATCAACGTGATGAGTGGTGGAGAGTAACAAATGCTGGTGGCTGTATCGTACCTGGTCAAGGCTTTGCACCTGTTACGGCTATTCGTGGATTGAATGATCCCGACCGCAGGAACAGCGGTCGACTCTGGGCTAACCCTGAGACTACTCACTATGCTCAGCCTGGTGCGAATAGTAAGGTACGTAGACATGGCACTCATAGAGGTAAGTTTATGTTCACAGAATATAGGCGGCAAGGCCGTCGAGGTAAGCGTAGATAATGCCTAAGATTCCCAATCTCTTTGGAACTGTATCCACCAGCTCGCTGCTAGGTTCACTAACTACTACTAGTTCTGCTAGAGAAGTAGATCTCCGAGCTGAGCTTGATGAGCTGTTCTTTGGACATGTTAGTGGTGTTCGCCACGGACATTTAGTTGTTCTTCGTAATATGAGACGAGAGAATGGTGGACATCCAGTAAAGTGTACCTGCTTAGATCCTTTTACTCGTGAGGCTGATCCAGACTGCTCCTTCTGTCTAGGAGAACGTTACCTTTGGGATGAAGGTTGGGCATGGACTCACAGTAGCTATCTTGGTTCTGATGGTGGCTTGGCTAGTCGTATTACCTATATGCCTTCTGGAGCTATGAGGGTAGATAGCAAGGTCTTTTACTTCCGATACGATACGAATATTCGTTACAGTGACAAGATCATCGAGATGGTACTTGATACCGATGGAAATGTGGTAGTACCATATATCAGAGAAACTATCTATAGGCCTGGGACTATCCAGCGGTTTCGCTCAGATAATGGAAGGCTAGAATATATTGCTGTTCACTGTCGTGAAGAAGATGCAATTAGACTTGATACACCGGAGAACGCATGAGTGAAGAGTCCCATCTAGTAGAGAAGGTCGATAAAGATCTACTTAAGGAAGACAACTTCTTCACTATCATTCTGTTAGATGGTGTTACCAATAAGCCGATTCAAGAGTTTCACGCTGAGGTGGATCTAGAGAATCCCTATGCATTCGATGTTGATCGGCTAATTCCTAACGATTTACCTATGGACCTCAACCGTATGTACGAGGTTGCTGCGCTGGTTATTGATGATGCGCAACGTCGGGAAGGTATTATTGACACAGAAAGAGTCAAGCTAGTTCAGGAATATCAGCCGGAACGCATGAACGAATTTGGTGAGGAAGTTATCGCTGCTAGGGTTTTACTTAGAGAACCTGCTAAGATGAATGCTAAAGCTACTGGTAGGCCACAGAGGGCTTCATTGTTCTCTTACGACTACCAATCCACAGATCTTCCAAACAAAGTTATAAATGTACGATCGAGACCTATCGATCACAGAATTGAGTTTGCTGTTTGGGCTAAAACAGCAACATTAGCTAATAAGCGAGCGCTCTGGCTAGAGAAACTATTCGTTACACATCGTTGGGCCTTTACGATAAAGGGAGCCGAGAGGTTTTTCTGGATTAAACGAGGACCAGATACGTTGTGGAAGCATGGTGAACAAAGATTACATCAGAGATCACTTGTCTTCTTCGTAAGACTAAGAGAATTTGAAAGTCACGCTCACCCTGCACTCAGACAGATCGCTCTTGAACTTTTCTTAAATAATAGTTAGCAAGGAGTTTCCCATGCCATACGATAACATGCCGAAGGTTGGTGGTTCATACGGGGACGGTTCATTCCGTCAGCCTGATATTTCCAGCCAGCCTCGTGTTCTTGTGGTTGCCCCAGCTGCCAGTGGACTAAGTAACGAGGTTTTCCGAGTTGCTAATGTCCGTGAAGTAGAGCGTGAGTTTGGTGCTGCCACCGATCTCGCCCAGGGGCTCCATGAGGCTATTGGTCAAGGTGCTGAAAATCTATCTGTCATGCGGGTTGGAGGTCGTCAAGGTAAGCTTGTCGTAACCGACTCTGCCGCAGGCACTCTTACAATTACCCCCGAGAACCGTGACGACAAGATCCTGGATCGCTATGCACTGGCTATGTCAGTGACTGGCACTGCCCAGCGTATTGGTGTTTTCGATCTCACTGATTCTGTCTGGATCTTTGACTCTGATGAGGTTCTCGTTCTTGACGAGGGTGTTGTCGATGTCGCTTCAGTCAACCTAGATCTTTTTACTGTCGGATCTTTTACCGATGAGACTCTTCTCAAGGCAATGTCTGCTCTAGTTACTGGTGATTTTACACAGGCTGGTGCCGCGACACTGACGTCTGTAGTTGCTACTGCTGGTGCTGATGGTACTTCCGTTACACTTGTTGAGAAGTATGCTGCTCTAAATACTGGTTATCATCTTCTTGACTTCAAGGATGCTGATCATATTGTCCCTATGGGCGTGTTCGCAGATGATAAGAACCTTGCTGATGGTGACTCTCTAAGCCTTTGGGCTGGTCAGCCGCTCTCTGGTGAGTCTGATGCTCTTGGTCTTGTATGGCAATACATCTACCAAGGTAAGCTATACACCTACATGGTTGACTCTGCTACCTACTTTACAGATCTTGCATCTGCTGTAGCTGCTGAGCTTACAATCAATACTGATCTTGTTCTTACTGCCGTGGACAAGGGTGCTGGTATCAATAGCAAGGTTACTTTCGAAGTAACTGCTGCGGCTGCTTCAGATGTAGTCACTACCGTTATTACGGAGACTGCTGGTGTTATCGCGATCGTCGTAGACGTTCAGGATACGTCTGGCACTATCGTCAACTCTGCAGTTGCTACCTCAATGAATACTGCGCTAGCTGCGTTTGCTATGAGTAATGGTCTAACAGCTGATACAATTGTCGCTGCTGTTGGTGGTGCAACCGTTCTTAATGCTGCTGTAGCTTCGGCTACAATCGGTTCTGGCACTGCTGGTGTCGGTGGCGATAGGGCTACTCATGCTGACTTGACTGGTGACGTGGTACCTGCTGCTGTAGAAACTAAGTTCCTAGCTGGTGCTGATGCTGAGGTCCGGGAGGTTAACTTCCCTCATCAGCTTGCTACCTTCTGTCGTCTAGCTTCTACAACCTGGTCTACCATGCAAGGCTTTATTGGCTTTAACTCTCCTCCGGGGTTCAGTCGCACTGATGTTGCTGCTTGGGTCGGTGAGTTACCTACCTTTACTACGATTGGTGATGCACAGGCTGTCTCTGCTGGAAACAACGGCAATGGTCTGCTTGGCTACAAGTTCCTAGCTGGTGCTTCTGGGTATCGTGATGCTCAGGTTTCAGCTGGTGGTGTAAACGATGGTCTTGCTTTCGGCGGCTTTATTCAAACCAAGGGTGCTTCGCTACCTAATGGTTCTGACTTCGCTTATGGTGTCAGTGAGAATGATGAGTTGCTTGATCTCAATCAAGCGCCTGTCGATATTGGCAAGCATATCTACGTTTTCCACGATTGGCCTATCCATAGGAATGGCTTCAACGGTGGGACTCCCTACCGTGGTCCTCAGTCCGCACAGGCAGCTGGCTTGCTAGCTACCCTACCGGTTAACGAGGAGCCTATTGGTCAGAATGGTCGGATTACACAGATTGCTTCACCGCCTCGTATTCACAGTACCCAGAAGGATGCTCTAGCGAGTATTCGTTCTATTGGTACTCGGTTTGAGCCTGATACTGGTCACATTTTCGTGTCCTTTAAGACAGCTGCTCATCCTGATAGTGATTACACTCGGTCCAGCACCATCCGGTCTGTAAACCGTATTCTATCTGGTATCCGCAATATCGGTAAGAAGTATCTTGGTAAGGCTTTCAGCCCAGAGAATATTGTGTCGCTGCGCGCGGCCATCGATGGATATCTTACGGCTGAACGTGGATTGGGAATCCACTCAGGTGCTATCGCTAGCGTGCACTATACACGCAGTGATAAGATCCTGGGTAAGTTGGAAGTCCGTCTACGCATGGTTCCACCCTTCTCGATCGAGCAGATCCAGGTCAACATCACCCTCGCAGCTGACGAATCAGAACTGTAATAGGAGTTAGCACATGGCTAGTACATCGCTAGAACTAAGTAGAGAGTTTGCCAGTTTCTCAGGCGTTGACATTCGTGTCATCGTTGAGGGAACTGCGATTGGCTCCATCCAGGCCCTCTCTTATGCTGTTCAGCGAGAGAAGGCTCCCATTTATGTCATGGGTAGGGTTGATCCCCTTTCATTCTCCCGCGGCAAGAGAGGCATCGCCGGTACGATGATTACGCTTATGCTTGATCACCACATTCTAAACTCGGCCCCGTTCAACGACCTGCAGTTCCTTGCGGACAATGATGAGATCTATGCTAATGCTGATAACATCCAGGACGCTGCTGCACTACGGGATTTAGAAGAGGTAATTGGACCAGTTTCGTTTGATGATCGTGATATCTCTGAGAACTTCACGGTCATGACGGCTTGGTATGTAGACCAGGTACCTCCCATCGATATCGTTATTATCGGTGCCAATGAGTATGGTAACGCTGCGACTATGCGTATCTACGGTGCTGAGATTCTTAATGAAGGCTCAGGCTACTCTGTAGACGATATGGTTATCGAAAGTCAAATGACTTATGTTTGCCGGGCTATCCTCCCCTGGCAACGACTAGGTCGTTGGGATTTCGCTAGTGGCGTATTTACTCCGACTGGATCAGGTCAGCTTGCTCCACAAGGTGGCCTCTAAGAGTTAGATAGTAAATACTGCTATACTTGGGGAGGCATTGCCTCCCCATTTCTTTTGGAGAACCTATGGCTTTTACTGATCCTACAAGGTCTTACGAATATAGCTTCAGTGGATCTGATGCTAGAGCGTGGGCTTTTTATGACTCACTTGAAGAGGATGTCTCTCCTCTTGATTCCCTACATACAATCAGCATCAGTGTGCACGAGGCCAAGGGGCCTGCACGTGCTCTTGGCTTTCGAGGCGTCAAGGGCTATGCCCGTGGAGTCCGTACTATAGCTGGAACTATGATCTTTACTATCGTGAAGGATCACCCACTTAGAAACCTGATTGACCAGTATGGTAAGGCTGTCGATAGAGGATGGTCTGGTGGCTGGTCTGTAGACCAGGATGAGGTTGGAGTAGGTACTGCGTTCAATAATATTCAGTTTACTAATAGACTTGCTACGCTGCTGCCGCCATTCAACATTCTCTGCCAGTATGTCAGTGAGTCTGCCAATTGGTCAACACCTGATACACGAGCTACCTGGGAGAATACTGGTGTTGGTTACTCTCGTCCTACAAGTTTCGAAGGTGCTGCGTGGATGCTAAAGGGTATCGAGATTATCGATATCGGTATGGTCACTAGTACAAATGATATCGTAACTGAGATGACAGCATCCTTTACAGCTGTAGACTTTAAGCCAATGAGTCGTAATGAGTTCACGGGCACAGCGAGGCCTTCGAAGGCTGTACATTCTGTAACTCGTATAGCTGCAGATTTGGCTGTAGCTTTATATCCAGATCAAGGTGGTAGCGGAGCTTATAGAACCATCTTGCGGCAAATAATTACGAAGGATGAATAATGGGATTGCTAGGCTACAAAGGCTATGAGTACTTTGCTGGAAGCAACGTACTTATTCATGTTGGACAGGGTACCGAGAAGTTTCCCTTACTTGAGTGTGCTGGTATCTCTGTACAGATCAGTGAGAGTAAGATGCCTCTTTATGGCTATAGTAGCCGGCACTTCGATGCAGTAGCCAGAGGCCAGGTGATCGTTCAGGGTTCTCTGATCATCAACTACGTTCATAATGACTACGTATTCAGAAGTATCCTAGAAGGTATCAAGCAGGAAGATGTAGGCGAGGTCGATTTTACTGATGAGTTCAAAGAGCAGCTATCCAATGAGTACTCTAGGTCTAGGTTGGCTGAGAACCTGACTACAAACTATCGAGATAATGTGCTACTGGCTCAAGCTCTTAAAGAGAAGTACTGGCGTACGGGTATTAATGCGTCTCCGACTGAGGAGTTCTTTGCGAACCCCCATGATCTCTATGGGTCAATCGATATCAAGGTTACGTTCGGTGACACTGGATCTCACAACAACTGGTCTGGACGCACTGGGTATGTGATCTCTGAAGTGTTCTTTACCGGCAGAGCCCAGCCTATCCAGATCGATGAATCTGTTATTATCGAGGAGCATCAGTTCTTTGCTAGGAATATCGAGCCGATCCGTGACGCTTATGTTACCTTGCAGACTGATCCAGAATTTATAGAGAATATTGGTGGTAGCTCAACAGAGGAAACTACTATCGTTACTAGCCCAATAGGAGCACTCGGCAGTTTGCTGAAGATTAGCCCCAATTAGGCAATTCCCGGGAGGATAGATGACAGAGCTTGAAACACTGGACGATGATCTCCAGCAACTTCAGGAAAGCTTTGGTGAGATAGAGGCTCCGGCCCCTCTTGATCCAGCACAAGAACTAGAACAAGATCTAATGAGACTGTTCAATGGCAGAGAGGACCGTCCTACTGTCGACCAGATCACAGCTTGGAAGGATAAGTTTGGCAATGAGGCCATCCAACTCCTAGCACTAGATCAAGACAATGTATTTGTATATACCCATATCACTCTCGCTCAGTGGGAGAAGATTCAGGGGATCATGCAGCAGGCTGCTCAGCAAGGCAAGGGTCAGGAAGCTCAGGCTCTGGTACAACGTGCTGTATTGAAGTCAGCTGTACTGTGGCCTAAGCTTGATGACAAGTTCTTCGAGGAGTGCCGTGCAGGTCTCCCGGATACCATGCATCAGTTGATTCTGATTCACAGCTACTTCCTGACACCTCAGCAAGCTATGTCACTGACAATTCAACTTTAGGCTTTAAACCTATGTATTCACGAGGCTGCCCTGAGTGTAATAAGCTCATAACATATGCACGTAAGGATGCCATGCTTCGAGCTAGGCATCGTGGGGATCTTTGCAGTAGTTGCAAGCCAGTACATCAGAAGGTGTAATGATCGATATCAATGACCTGATTGAACACGGGTCTATCTTTAAGACCACCTATCCGGGAGGTTACACTTTCGGATGGCGTCTACTAACGATGAAGGAATACCGCATATTTAGAGGGCTCAGGGAGTTAGGTGTTCTTCCTGAGTTTTCTTTGTATCGGAAAGTGTTTGATCGCATATACATAGGTGATTGCAGAACCATCAATCGCCATATACCTCTTGGTATGCTTGTGGCTATTGGCCAGCTGTGTATGACTCTTTCTGGAGATGATGCCGGCAAGACCATTAAGCAAGATATCGAGGCGGCTCGACAGCTAGCTCAGCCAGGGTCTATCGATTCGTATATGAAGAATGTAATCTTCATGGCTTTTGCTTCCTATACGATTGAAGATGTAGAAGGTTGGAACCGTAGGACCTTCTTGAACAACTTCGCCAGAGCAGAGGCTCTGCTTATACCTAAGATGGATCACACACCTATCGATCTTGATAAGGAACTTGTAACTGATGTTCCTGAGCAGGCTACCGAGACACCTAAGGTGAACCAGACATTCGACTTCGAGAATGACCATAAGCAGATGGAGAAGTCTATGGGTTGGGAGTACTACGAACAACAGCGTCTTGAAGCTGATCGTGATCGTGGTAAGGTGATGCAGCGTATGGCTAAATACGAAGGTACTGGCCTAACTATCGAACAGGCTAGGGAGCTTGATAGATTGAGTATCGAACGAGGTCGATAATGGGTTTCGAAAAGCGAGAAGGCTATGTTTGGAGTGACGAGCCGCCCCCAGCTTATCGAGACTGGAAGGCACAGACTGCTAGCTTGGGTGTGGTTGCTGGCTTAGGTGCCACTATGTTCGCTGGTGCTACTCGTGTAAGACCTGGTGGTACTAGGGCTCTTGATGACGTTCTGACAATGGCTAAATCTGCTGGCAACTTCACTCCCATGCAGATGCTCAATACCTTCCGGTTCCCGGAGTTTATGAGTCCATATGCGTCTCCTACCTATCAGGGTATGACGGCTGTAGGTGGTGGATACGAAACCAGGTTTGGTAAGGAGTTCCTTGGTACCGACAGTACCTTCAGCTACCTTAAGAGGCTAACTGGTAAGTCTGTTGATGAGCTATCTCAGCTTGGTATCCGTAGAGGCATGGCTGGTGATGATGTTGCCAGTGAGTTGGTATTCCGACGTGGGGCACAAGGCTTTACCGGTGAATTGTTCTCAGTTGTCGGTGGTAAGGAGAAGCGTCTAGCATCTAATGTGGCGTTGCAGCAGTTTGCTGGTGATACATATGACATTACTGGTCTTGTAGATAGAGTTGGACCAGTTAACCGTGCTGCCCATGCGACTATGCAAGCGATGGATGCGTGGGATGATACTGGTTTTGCTCCAGGTGATGTCTTCAAGGGCAAGATCGATATAGATGGGAAGCTCACTTCGACTCGTCCTGGCTTCATTCCTGTACCTGGTATTAAGATACCGACAGGTTTTGATGATCTAGGACGCTCTACGACCCTTCTGAGGGCTTTTCCAGCTTTCTCTATGGAGAGATTCAACCGACTGGGTCAAGGCCTCTCTGACACCATTCTGGGCCGACAAGGAACTGACTCGTTAAAGAGGATCATGGGTATGGGTCCTGGGGTCAAACCAGGACCTGCCAGCCATATGTTCATGAGGTTCGGTGGTAAGGCTGCTGCCGTAGCTGGTATCGGTATCGGTATTTCCCAGGCTGACTGGATTCGCAGGGAAGGTGGACTAGCTGGGCATATTGGTGTTAGTGCGGTGATGTCTGGTGGTGTTGCTGCGCTGGCACGTAGGGCACGCTTCTCTGGCAGAACACAATTTATGGCAGGCCTAGCTTCTTTTGCTGGTCAGATGATGTTGCCTGGATTCCAAGATGGAGTGATGCCAGGTATAGCTAATACCTGGGCTACAGGTAATGTTGCTAGAGCCAATGCGCTTAATCCGGTCAACTACTATCGTAGAACAGTAGAGGGTTTCGCCCCCGGGATCACTGATTGGAAGACAGGTGCTGCTCTTGGTCTTGGTATCACGAGTCTTAGCTATCTGAACTTCCGTGGAAAGTCTGTCCCGCAGAGAATGTTGGATCAAGTAGGTGCTGACTTCTTTAAGCTTAGGCCAGTTGGAGGCAAGAATGTCCAAACACCTAAGTCTGTACGCCAGCTCTTTATGGGTCAGATGCTTCAGGATCCTGATAGCAGGCTAGACGCTGGTGGTCTTAAAGGTTTAAAGACTAAGTTGCGATCAGCAGGTGGCTATCGTGGAGGTCTGCCTGACTTCGATACCTTCGGTCTTGAAGTAACTAACCTATATCGTAAGTCTGGTTGGTCTTCGGTAGATATCAGTAGCCACATGAATAAGATGTGGAATCAGGCTGAGGACATTCACCAGAAGGCTATTAACAACTTACCTATAAACCAGTCTCTGTCTCATGAGATCAGAGCTATCGCTGGTTCTTATACCAATAGGGCTGGGCCGACTAGTCTGTTCGATAGTATTACTAGGCAAGTTAAAGCAACAGGAGCTATGGCTAAGTACGGCTTCTTTGGAGCTGACCTTACCTCCAAGCCTGTCCTTGCTGCTTTAGCTGATACAGGAACAAGGGCACCGTTAGGTAGAGCTGGTCTTTTATTCTTTGGTGCAGTTGGAGCACACCAGTTGGTTACTGGCGGGCTATTCGGCTCTATGGAAACAGCTGATGATCTTAGGGCTCAGTTTCGAGGTGAGAAGCTAGTATCGGTTGGTAAGTCTCGCTGGTGGGAAATGGGTAGTACCCAGTATGAGGGTAGCCATACAGAATACTTCCGTCCTCACTGGTACTCGTTGATGAAGAACCGTGTTAGGGAACGTGGTATCTGGGGCGAGGATGAAGACAGGATCAGTCCCATTGGCAAGTTTATGCGTAAGAACTTTACGTATGAACTGGAGAGGAGAAATTACTATGATCGACCGTATCCGATTACATCTGCCGCATTTGCTGATGTACCTATCATTGGCGGCATTCTCTCTTCTACTATTGGTCGGCTGATTAAGCCACCTAGGATCATGCATCCTGGGGAATGGATCAAAGAGGGTTCAGGTGGACTAGAGTTTGCTAGTCAGTACAGAGGTTATCGTAATGAGCCAGCTTACTCTCTGGGGGCTAAGGGACCTGGAGTTCCTTCCAGTCCGTTTAGTACCAGGAATCAACTAAGCTTTATGAACTATCAGTTCAGGGAGCTTGAGGGTCTTACTGGCTTTGTTAAGAATGTGTTGTCAGACAAGATAGTTGGTACCTCTGACTATTATACAGATCAACCTCAGATTGCAGATGCTGGTTTAATGACTAGCCATAGACTACGCTTCTGGGAATTGGGTCTTGGTGGCTTGGCTGGTACAAATGAACTACTCCGTCGTGTACTGCCTAGCTACAGGTCTGAGATAGAACGACACAATCCTATTGCGAATAGTATGCCAGGCTGGCTACCAGGTAAGTTCCACTACGGAGATCCCTATCGTGTCTCTGAGTGGGGTGAGGCCTTACTACCTGGCGCTGGTTACTCTGGTCTGCATCCTGAGTTGCGCGGAGTTGATCCAGAAGATTATCCGCTTGAATACCAGTACGACATTCTGGCTAATGTGGCGCCTTACTCTAAGGAGTTCCGTCAGGTTAGAGAGCGTATGTATAAGAACCGTGCCAACGGTATAACCTCTGTAGCTATTAACGACTGGATTGACCAGATCGACAAGCGTGTGGCTACGCGGTTCAATATCTACGAGTTCGGTCCAGAGCATGAGCGTGCTATCAACCTTCCTGGCTCTCAGATTACTAGCAGAGCTTATAAGGCTGCTGTCCAGACTATGCTGACTGCTACGGCTCCTCTTGAGTATGCGGCGTCACCTATGATGCCTAAGCCTATATCTAAGTTCTTTGGTCGTTATCGTGACCCTATTGAACGGTATGAGTTTGAGAGATTGTACGGCAGTCCAATGGCATTCTGGGATAAGCCTATTCGAGATTGGCTCCGGCCAACTGTTTACAGTACAGCTAACCTCTTTGGCTTCCAAGGTAAGCCAGGCTGGAGACAGCAGGCTGATGATACTAATGCCTACTTTGATCAGGTAGAGTTTGCTAAGTGGATGAAGCTTGCCTCTGCTGCCCAGGAGATGGGTGACACCAAAGATCAGCGGCGATACGAGTATATGGCTGCTCAGACTCGTATGGGTGTAAATCCGCAAGGTAACCCATTATCTATCTATTGGACTCTACCAGCTGAAGAAAGAGCATTCTTCAACTCCTTTGCTATGGCTCAAGGTAATGAGAGAGATCGTATCAGGGAGATGATTCCAGAAGATCAGGTTCATCTATATGAATCTGTATGGTCTAGAGTAGATGCTGGTGAAGACATGTTCCCAGAGGCAATTAATCAGCCAGACCGTACCCACCTCTATAATCAGTTCTACGGTATGCAGACTGGACCTATGCCGCCAGAAGACTGGATTGGCTATAGAGCTGATGTGGATGTCAGAGATATCCAGGTTCGGTATATTGATGAGCTTGGCAAGGACCTTCATGACTACGGCATGTGGGAGAGTGAGCTTCGTAAGAGTCAGCGGCAGCCGTTTCTAGATGGCTCTACCTATTACCTACATAACGCTGGTGGTATCGCTCGAACCCAGGCACGTGGGAGAATGTATGGACTCATGGGAAATCCTATGAATCAGGGACACCTGACTGTCAACACTGGCTCGTTTTCCAACTCGACATCAGACATCTACTATAACGATGATAGAGAAGCACAGATAAGATCTAAGGTGGCAGGATATATCGATGGGTACTAATGATCCGTTTGACAATGAGGCGAGTACGGCAGGTCCGTTCAAGAATCTTCTGAAGACAGCAGTAGGTCTTTCTCCTATCGGTCTGGCTGGCTTCGCTGGCTTTAGAAAGATTCAAGCCAATGCAGCGTTGAATCCAGCTTCTGCTTTTCATGGTGGTAAGCTCGGTCGTACTGGTCAGGCGATTGGTAAGCGTGTTGCCAAGGCTGTAGATTCTAGTCACCAAGAACGTCTAGCCAATGCCCAGAAGCTTCTGACTGAAGATCTTCTAGGTGACGGCAATCTTACTCAGATCTTCTCTGTTATTGAAGAACGTAATGCCCTCCTTCAGTCTTTGTCTAATACGTTGGATGATCCTGAAGCTCTAGGTGATACAGCCACCTTGCAAAGCTACCGTGAACAGATCAACGATCTTATCATCACAGGTAGTGGAGATAGTGAGGCTGAAGATGTTGTCCGGGCTCTTGTTAAGTCAGTCACCGAGACTGGCAGCGAGTCAGCTAGGCTGAGATTTGCTTCTAACCTTCGAGAGTTTAGAGGAGTGAGTCCTAATCTTATGACTCCACAAGGTCCTTATAACGGACCTGAAGCACTTGTACGGGTTGAGCAATCTGGTCTAACAGATCGTGCACGACGTAACCTTGATTTCTTTACAGATAGATTCTCTGAGGATAACAAGTACAAGGCTATGAGGCAGATGGAGTTCTACGAGAAAGGTGGAGCCCAGTATGCTCGTATCATGAGCCCTACAGGCAGGGCTCACTATGGAACTATGCCGTTGGATCTAGGAGATCCATCTCCTATGACTGGTGCTTCTCGTATTTCACCACGTCCAGTAGATGTATTTATGAACGAGAGTCTTAGTACTCTATATGCTGGCAATAGAGGAGCTGTCGACGCTAAGACTGCCTATGACTTTCTAAAGAGCAAGGGTGGTGGTCAGGGTGTGAGTCTTGCTCAACTTGCTAGTCATCGTGGAGCTGTGGGTAGTACAGAGCGCTTTATGATTGATCAGATGGCTGGTGGTTTGCGTATGGATGCCAATGGTCTGTTTGTCCAGGGTAACCGCAATATCCTAGGCGCCCAGCGGCGCCAGTATATGACTGTGCAGAATCGAATAGTCTCTACAGGAGATACCTTTGCTGCTCAGTCTGCTGGGATGGTTGGTCACATGAGAGGAGCCACTTCCTTCTCTCAAAACTATATGACTGTTGGTGGTATGCGTAATCTAGATGCTGCTAAGCAAACAGAGCTAATGCAATGGCTCAGCAATGTAGGTGGTCTTGAGGTCGGTATGTCTGCTTCAAGAATCTCATCCAGAGGTGTAGGTGGCGAATCCTTCGGCAATATTGGTGTCTTCCAAGGTAGTGCGCTGCAGGCTTTACAAACTACTGGGATTGCAGCTGCACGTGGTAATCAATTTCAAGCTAGAGGCTATGCTCCTATGACTTCTCGTATTGAGCAGGTCACAGGTCGTCAGGATGCCTTTGTTGGCTCTGGCACTAGAGGTACCTTTGGTCGAGGTGGCGTTATGCCAGCTGGTCCTAGTGGAAGACTTACCCCCTCTGGTGATGTTAGCTTTGATACCCAAAGGAATCTAGAGTGGTCTAGCCGTGTCACGGGTGGTACTAATAGAGCCATATTGCTTGATGTTAGCGGTACGAATCTTCCAGGTCTTGCTGGGTCTGGTGCAGCTCTACATTCAGCACCTGAGACAATTAGACAAGCATTCACAAAGCCTATTTTGGTACCAGGTAAAGGGACTTACTCTTCTGATTTCTTTGAGTACCTTCGATCAGCCGGGGCTGATAAGCGGATGGTGAAGTTCACTAGAACTGCTGGTGGTCAGTGGCAAGGACCCAGTGGACAACAGTTTAGTAACTTCTTAGGTATTGGTCCTACTGGTCTGCAGAATCTGCGAGATGATCCAAGAGCAACTAGTATGATGCTTGGATATAACATCACAGACGTTGGTGGTAAGCAGCATGCCAACATCATGGGATTCACTGACCGTAGTGTCGAGAGTTTTAAGGCTTTCTCAATGCTCCACAAGGGTCAGGTACAGATGACTGCTGAATCAAAGGTTATGAGCCTGGCTAATCAGATGGGTCTGACTCCCCAGATGATGCAAGAAATGGGTCTTGATCGATCTAACTTGGTTCTAGCTTCAGGTGACATGCTCAAGAAGGGTGGTGCTAATATCGATGTGCAGCTAACCTCTGGCTTTGGAATGGTTACGGGCAGAGGAGACTATAGGGAAGCATTAGTAAAGGGAGCTAGAGGGTTCTTAGGAGCTGGTAAGGGTAAGGCTGACATGCTCAAGGCTACTACCAGAGCAGCTATGGGTCTTATGGCTGGTAATGTAGGTGCTGATGAGATGGGTATGGTTCTGGCCGGATCTTATTACCATGGTGCCAGGGTGGCTGGTGTAGCTGATGATGCTTGGAAAGCTCAGTTTGGAGACTGGCTTACAGGTGCTGGTCTCAATCCTGAGGCCTCGTCTGCGGTTATGCGCAGTATGCAGCGTGGTGTAGCTATCGGTGCTACCGTAATGAGCAAGGGTGCTGGTGTTGGCGACTGGGGTCTTGGAAGAGGTGGTGTCGAGCCTAGATTCTTCTCGTTAATGCAACAGCATCTTAGAGCCATGGGTATGGGTGACAACGAAGTCGGAGATGTCCTGTCGAGTATCTATAAGAATAAGCTTGGATACCAACAGCATATTGGCGTGGCTACAGAGATGCTGGAGATGAGCAAGACGTTCAGTGGACTTACATCTGCTGCTGACTTTGCAGCAGCTCAGAAGGCTGGGATTCCCACCTATAATCTACAGGACCTGTTAAACAATCCAGCTGCACTTGATAGGGGAGACTTTGGAGAATTCATCTCTAATCAAAAGCAAGGTTTCTGGCTAGATATGACTCAGGGTCCTGGTACCGAATCGGCGCGTAGAGTCGCAGGTGCGGCGCAGGATGCGTTTGGCCAGGGACAAGTATATATCCCAGGTGGCAACGTTGTCTCGATGATGAGAGATACTTACCTTAAGGCTGGTGACGATACGATTCGTATCTCTGACGAGTACACCAGGATGATGTCTAATTTTCTTGCTGACGTATCTGTAGGAGCATCGTCTACCTCTAGGTCTAGAGCTGAGTTAGCTAAAGCCTTTGGAGGCTGGAGAGAGGATATCCTTAATGCCACGATGAGTGCTTATGGTGGTGTGACGCGGGGTAAGGTACGTGGTCTCCAGGCTATGGATGCCATGATCTATGATCTGAAGACGGGGAGTACTTTCAGTGAGGGCGGCTTGTACGCAGGCTCTAAGGGAGCTAAGGCTCTAGATAGGTTCGAGGCAGCTAAGCTACTGACACGACGTGCATTCGGTAGAGGTGAAGCTGTCTTCATGGACACACAGGGCTTCATGAGTATGCTCAATGACTTCATGGGTAAGAACCCTGATGGCGCTGTCAGGCGCGATGCCGCAGATAAAGCCGCCGACTACTTCCTTTCCCTAGAAGCTCGTACAGCTCAGGGTCTTGGTAAGACTGCACGTGGTGTAACTTCCTTTGGTATGAGACACCCACTCATCTCTACTGGCAATATTGCGTCTACACAGCTATTTAGACATGTTGAAGAAGTAAGAGCTGGTATGGGTGATGTTGCTCTAAGGAAGTTTTTAAGAACCCCACGTGGTAAGCGCTATCTTGCAGACTCTACTTTCAAGGGTTTTGAAACTGTCAGAGGTTGGAACAAGCTGAAGAAGGCTAGTTTCTTTAGAGACTTCATTGAAGAGTTGCCTGGCTTTGCTGGTGAAGGCGGAGGCATTGCCTATACACCAAGGTTAGAACTTGATGTCCATTATGGCAAGGGCCGTAGAGCCGCAGTGGACTTTGGTATCTCAGGAGCTGCTATCGGTGACTGGGATGGTGACAAGTGGCACTTCATGATGACTAGTAAGAGAGCTGGTGAGAAGATCCGCTCAACCATGAGTAAGAAGGATGCTCGTGACTTCTATGGGAAGCGTCTTGTCGACTACAGGATCAAGGCGGCTGTAATCGCTGAGGAAGCTAAGGCAGGTCTAGGTAATCTAGGCAAGGGAATCACCAGGGATATGTATGCCCAGATCCGAGAAGATCTGGCTAAGGAAGCTGCTGGTAAGCAGGCCATTGGTAGCCTGGATAACAGACTAACTATCCTACGTAATTCGCTTATGGACCTAGATATGGATAGTGCGTCTATGAGTAAGATCGAGGATGCTATGGCTATGCTGTCAGCTACCCAGGAGCATGCGACTATCAAGGCTAAGAAGCTAGCTATCTTCAAACCATTCGCTGAGAACTATGGTCGTGCTATTGATCAGCTTGTAAAGACTGGTAATGCTGATGAACTAAGCTCGTTCCTGAAGAGGGAGATCTTCCATGAATCACAGCTGGCACAAGGAGCTGTAGAGATCCGAGGTAGCGGTGGTGTCGCTGGAGCTTATGGTGAGGCACTAGATGCCATGTCTGGTTCCAGGATTGATCTTGATGAGATCATCGGTACTATCCAGAATGCTGTGCGTGTATCGTCTACACGTCGTAGTGGCTCCATGGCTATGGGGCCTGCTGCTTCTATGGGTAGAGAGATGGGTCGGGACGCTGTTACAGCTGAGAGACTATTCGCTGATATCCAGGCTATGCAGACTATGGAAGGTGGCATCCTCCATGGTGGCAGAGCTACTGGTACTAATGTAGCTAGCTCCATTGCTGAAAAGACATCTCGTATGTTTAGCTCTATCAAGGGTGTAGGTGCTAAGGGTATGGGACTTGCTGTTGTAGGTGCTGCCGGCGCCATGGCTCTCGGTGGCATTGTAGGTGGAGAGGGATATGCTCCTCGTCCACTAACAGCTAAGGGAGAGATTGTACCTCCTATGGTCAGGAATGCTATTGCCTCTGGTAACCTGTTCGCACAACAAGGTAGTGGTGTAGATCCTAGTCAGCTTGGTAGTCTACGAGATAATTACCAGATGATGGATAGACCCTTAAACACTCCTAGGTCGTATATGACAAGACCTAATAGCTATCAAATCCGAGGTCAGATGGGATCGATGCAACAGGCTGGTTCTATGAGCAATTACCTGCAAAGCCTCGGTGGTGGTAGAATGGCTGGAAGCATGCGTATCAACGACACACGTCCAGCGATAACCAGCAACTATATTGATCGCTTGCTCGGCGAGTACTGATTCCAGGCGGATCTACAGGGTTTTAGGAGTACTAAATGGCTAATGTGAAATCCAAGAGTCCAGTTGAGTCAGCAAGGCTCTGGGGACTTAAGGATATCTTTGTCATCAATGACATTGATCTTGTAGTTCCTCCTCAGCATATAGCTGTTCAGAAGGAAGATCTCGTATACCATTGGAAGACCTTGCGTACTAAGACTAGTACTAAGATCCCTACTGGTAGAGGACAGGTTCACATTGCTGTAACTATTCCGTTTACAGAGCGTTCGATGCTCAGCCTACATAGGTTGATTGTACAGTTTAAGCATTCTCCATTCTGCTTCATCGAGAACAGATACCTTCGAGAGTCGTTGGTTCCGCACTGGCCTGATCATCAGAACATGGCCTTCACTATGACTAGCCTAAACGTTACTCTCCTAGATGGGTCGAGTGATACGTGGGTGGCTCAGCTAGATTTGATGTGGTTCGAGTATTCTCCCTATGCTCATAACTGGCTATATAGAGAGGATTGGATAACCAATCCGATCCATTCTGCTGAAGGTGGAAGTCTAGATCGCCCCAGGCAATATACTATCGGATGGGATATCGATAGAGACACCTACAAGACCACACCTAGGAACGTAGAGGTCTTTCAGAATAAGTCTGCTACCAGAGACACCAAGACCAAGGCCAATGGATGGGTTCCAGGTATAGGTAATGACATGCTTGAGTCTGGCAAGATCAACCCTAATGTTTCAGACTGGTCTGTTGTTACAGAAAGCTATAAGAGTATGCAGAAGCGTACTGTCTACGATATGGAGATTGCCCATGATGGGATTATCTTCGATCTACTTCCTATGCCAGATAACATGGCGCCTAGTGCTTTTGTAGGTGACCCTCGCAATAGTCTAATTTATACCCGGTATATCAACTACCTACAGAGAGATGCTCTTCTCAAGAATTTTGGTGTAGATATAGAGAAGCTGCTTCTGAACCTGCCTGATACGTTCGGAGCTAGTAGTAAGTTTGAAAAGGACCGTGTATTTGATTCTAGTGCGATCGAAACTGATGGTAGTGGTATAGGTAACCTGTATCCGTTCTTTGCTAATACATTTACAGACCTGGGCGTACCCACGGTTCATGGTCTACATACGTCTAAGCTACCTGAGCGTATCCGTAGGAAGATTGCTAGCAGCATGCTGGTTCATAACCACAGTGTCCAGTTCTACTTCCATGCGATCACAGAGGTTGAGTTCCCGAAGCGGTGGACAGAGTACCTGCAAGGTAAGTATAACGATGTAGCTAGAACAGCGGTACCCAGAAGCCCTGTAGAGAATGTTCGGACGAAAGATGTGCCTCACCAGGAGTGGGGTGGTGGCGAAGAGCATAAGTGGGAAGAGGCCAAGAAGCTTCAGTCTCTAGAGCCAGAGTTTGCTGGCCACGTACAAGTCATCATGGGTGCTATGAGAGAGCGTGGCTACAATCCACGACTCTTCTATGCATGGAGAAGTCTTGCAACCCAGGCTGTCATTAAGGCTAGAGGTGATTCTCTAGTAGACTTCAGTTTCCATAATGCTGTGGATGATAGAGGTGTGCCCGCTGCGCTGTCTGCAGATATTGTCGACGATAAGCTTCTTTGGGGTAATCCAGACTTCTTCAGAGCCCTAGGTCAGGAGGCTAATAAGCTTGACTTGGAATGGGGTGGTGACTGGAACAACTTCAAAGATTACTCACACGTACAGTTTGTCGATAACGATCAACTACCTGCTGTAGAAAAGGCTGGTCGGTTAGCGCTAGCTACCTTCGGACTTTCATCTGCTTCTGTAGATACTGAAGATACATCTGTCGTAGATCTGTTCGGAGAGTCTGACGATCCATTCTTAGATATCTTTGGCGAGTCTCTGTTACTGGATCCTGATGACGATACTGTTCTCAGGACAGAAGATATTCTTGGTGACTCAGTCTTAATGTCTATTGGAGATGGTGACAGGCTAGAAGAGACTGTACCTGCTGAAGATGATGAGATCTCGTCTGAGGATATCGATGCTTTGGCAGAGCTTATGGAAGCGTTGGCTGCTGATGGTTGGGTGTACTACGACAAGGATCCTACAGTCACAAATATTTGGGAGAAGGCTATTGTCCTCAACATCAGACACTCAGGGTTAAGTGAAGCTACCGGCTTCTCTGAACTACCCGAGGTCTTGAAGAAGAAGGGTGTACTACTTACCGGTGTCAGTGGTGCGCTAAGTCATGTTGTGGCTTCGCTGCCCATACTCTCTAGAGAGTATCCAACTCATCAACATCTAGGTTCTATAGAGCCTATGTACAATATGGAGTTTGCATTTCTAGATGATAGTGAAGTCAGAGCCCTTGAAGGCATTCCGATTATGGCCAAGTATATCCAGGCCATGGTCGCGTTGCTACAGCGTAACTCCAGGTCTTTTAGACCTGTGCTGGATAGCTGGTGCGTTTCTACAGATACGTTTATTACCAGGCTGCTAGGAACACACTACGAGAATGACATCAGCTCTCTTGAGTCTGACACCGGTCAGCGTGTAGTGGATATCCGTAAGCGTACTACCATTGCCAGGACGTTTTCCTCAGTTGTGGAGAAACACCCTGGCCTGTCTACCTTCTCAATGGAAGTTCAAGAGACCAATCCATATATAGAAGAGAATATCATCAGCAACTCCAAGTCATTGACTGACAAAGAAGATGCTCGTAAGCAGATCCTCAAGGCCGTACAGACACTAGACTTTATTGATGAGTTAAAGGCCATCAATCTTCCCTTCTTAATTGCTGCTGCAGCTGAGAGAGGTAGCCCCCATGTACTGGATTTAGATAGCAGTGAGCTGGGTCAGTTCAAGCTATCAACATATGAAGGTCCACTGGGTCTGATTCCGCAGACCCTCTTGCAGAACGATGCATTCATCTATGTAGATACTGAGACTGGCAAAGAGTACTTGATGCTTCGATCCCATGGGCAGCTGTCTCCGACGTTGTCTGACATGCTTGGTATCGATCAGGATATCGAGACCATTCGTATTGATCCTCGTCAGGGTATAGAAGGTCGTACTCTTAGAAGTATTAGAGACTCTCTTCGTGATGGATCTGTACAACAGGGTGTCCTAGATCAGATCATCAGTGTCTTTGATTCGACTGATTCTGTTGGCGAGAGAGCTAAGGCTCTTGGACTTCTATATGGAGCTGATGTCGCTACAGATATTAGAAGTGCTGTGCTTGGATACGTGACTGCTGTGCCGGATCTAACTGGTCAGCTACTAGCCTATACAGGTTTTCTTAGTGAGGATTATGCTGCTGCTCTTACTGAGTCTTTAGAGAATCTGAACTCTGTTCACAGTGACTTCAGTGCTGATGTTCGTGAAGGTATTCAGAACGATCTACAAGATCGTTCTGGAGACTTTTATAAGATCGAGCTGACTGATACTGGCTTGCAGAACTATGCTACTGGTGGTTCAAGCTTTCTACCTCCTTATGATATTGCCCTTACTACAGTTCAGGCTCAGACTTTCGATATAGGTATCTACACATACAATATTAGAAGCTTTCTAGATCAGCATCCGGAGTTGGCTGATATTGATCTTGACACGATCATTGAATACAACTACGCTGTTCATGAGATTATTGCTACAGCAAATCGTATGTTGGCGGAGCCTACTTCCAAGGGTGTCTCTGAGGAAGAGATCAACAAGGCTCTATATGACCTGGGCGTGCAGGCTGATATGTGGAAGAGTTGGCAGGTATATCTTGAAGAGTTCGTGCGTGATGAAGGATGGGGCTTGTCGTCTCGACGAGATGGTCTTGCCTATAGCGGCGCTGCAGCTATTAAGGTTCTATTTGCTGCCGAGAACTATCCGGCACCTGGTGATAATACCCAGTTTAAGTGGCAGGAGGATCAGAGCGGTGACGGTGGTTACATAAATGCTAGTGAACATACTGGCTGGCAGAATCGTAATACCATTTCCAAGAGAGAGAAGGATCGTATTCGTAAGATCAATGATAAGTTCTTTGGTTATGTGGGTACTCCTACCGCTGCGCTACATCAGATGATGGATGCACCGTTCAGTTATGGTATGACCGCGGCTAATGATTTCTTAGGCAGCTACGTCGATGACGATGGGAAGCTACAGAGTGCTATTGAAGGCATGTCGTATGGTGCTTTGGCTAAGTCTAACCACAGTACAGCTCTTTATTATCTTGTAGATAGGTATCTGGGTGATCTGCCTATGCGCATTTACCTTCCAGATCGTGTTAAGAGCAACTACGAGTTCTACTTTGGTAACATCTTTGGTACTACGTTTGAAGAGGGTTCTACGTTAAAGAGCATGTCTAGTCTTAGACAGCAGCTGTTTGAGAACATCTTCTCTCATGGTAACTTTAGAAGTCAGATGGTAGTTAATCTACCACTCTATGATTCAGACCACGCAGCTCATACTCGTTTTGGATATGCAGAGACAGAAGCTCCTGGTGTGTTTGAGCGTTCTTGGAGAGAGCTGGGCACTATCACAGTTGCTGAGACAATGCAGGAGTCAGTCTTTGGTTCTACGATTGCACAGACTATCCTTAATCCCTGGGTTGCTAACCTAGGTGAGGGTGGAGGTCTCGGAGAGCGAGCGGTTGCTGGTGAGGAACTGTTCAGAGAGAACAGAGTTCAGGTCGGTAGACCATTTAATAGTGCGTTTGAACACCCTGTTAATACCAATCACGAGACAGAGAAGATTCGTTATATCAAAGAGATCTTGGCGGCTATGGCTGATGACCTCCTTGCTCAGCCTAGAGTTCTTCGTGCCTTTGGTCTAGATGAACTTGCTCTTGAAGATAAGGCTGACATCATTGCTGGTACTGAGTGCTACCCTGATCTGGATCTACCATTCCATCCTTACTACAACGATAAGTTCTCTGTCTCTCCTGACTTCTATATGTGGAATATCTATGAGGACGGAAGGATTCTAGACTTCGAGCAACAGGATCAGATCTATAAGAGTATGGAGATTGCCGTTCAGTCTTCTTATGATGCTATGCAGCGTCTACAAGGTAAGACGGATGGCGAAGATAAGATCCTAAATCCTGATCGCTATGATAGTCAGCGTGATCTAGCTATTGGTGTTCCCTCTACTGACGATATCATTACAACTACTATGAATATCTTCCCAGAAGGTAGTAATAGTAACTCTGATGGCTTTGGTCCTATGGGCTCTACCTTCTATCCGACTAAGGGAGCTAAGGCTGGCACAGAGGCATTCTTGAAGAAAGCTGAAAAAGCTGGTTATGATGCCGGTGTCTTCGATGGACACCAGGGCCGCCAGATCAAGCAGATTAAGCTAGGCGCTTCTGAAGGTTACATGGGCGAGATGGCAGGTATTCAGTATCCTGGTCGTTTAGCTTTCTACCAATATGAGCAGGTTAAGGGTGAGTTGGATCGTGCTGAGACCATGTTCGGAGACCAAGCTGGTTTCCTGAACGAGCATCTCAATGAAGAGAACTCTCCTGAGATAGACTCCCGCAGCCGTGGTACCAACTACGAGAAGCCTCCTGAGATCGGACACTTGTTTGATTCTGACTCCCTTAAGAAGCTTGCTCGTGATTCATCTAAGGACTTGCTGAGCCGTAAGGTCAGTATGCGTCGTGCATATCCGACGTTTAAACTCTTCTTTGTTGAAGAGGATGAACGTGAGAGCAGGTTCCTAAACTTCGATGACTTCTATACCTACAATGCTGTAAAGGACTTTACGATTGTGAAGTCTCGCAAGATTGCAGCAGACCATGCTGTTATCACTCTCCAGAATGTAGCTGGCACACTGGATGGTACACGTCGTGCTGTCATCTCTGACCTCGATTACTTCTCTCGTATAGCAGAGGATAAACTAGGTGAGCGTCAGGATACGACCAGTAGTTATCTGTCTGGTGATGTGGTTACACGTGATACGACAGCGGACCAGCCTTTTGGCGCAGTTATTCTGCGCCCTGGTCTTAATGTACAGCTTAGAGCCGGGTATTCTAACGATCCTGACAACCTATCTGTCATGCTTAATGGCAGAGTCGTAGACCTGGTATGGAACAAGACTGGTGATATTGCCGAGATCACCGTGCAGAGCTTTGGTACAGAGCTGGTACAGCAGATTAAGGGTACTGCCCGGGATCAGTCTTCCACAGTCTTTCAGACTACACATGCCCTATTAGGTTCAATGATCCTAGAACCAGAGGTAATGCACTTCGGTCGATGGGAGATTGGTCAACTATATCAACGTGGTGAGCAGAAGAGTCATAAGCTAGACTTCATTGACTACAGTAAGCAAGGCTTCATGGGCAGGTGGAAGACCACAAACTACCTTACGAAAGCTATCGTGAACAATCCTGGACTAATATTCGTAGCCATGCTGGGCTACGAGGCTCTAGGATTCCTTCCTGTAGGTAAGCTTGGTAAGGTCGGCAGATTCCTAAGTAAGTTCTCTCCCAAGAGATTCCTACCTGCTGCTGATCAGAAGGCTGTCAGGCGTGGCTTCGATATGGCTACCAAGCTCAAGAGCGGTACTGACGAAGCTCTGTCTGTTGCTTTTGGACGTAGGCTTGTTAGGTCTGTACGTCGTGTCACAGAGCCATCTAGGAGATTATTAAACCCTTCTGGTCTTAGTGATGCTAGGCGAGGATTGCTTGCTTCTGATAGAGCCAAGGTCTTTAAGAGATCCTTGGAAGAGCTTACTGAGCTGAGCAAGAAGGGTGGACCTGTCGACAGTGATGTCTTAGAGGCGTTGTACAAGCGTACTATCGAGGGTGTTGAGGCTGTATACCAACGTACTCATGCTAAGAATATCTGGTTCCCTGTTCCGACCAGAGCAGGTGATAACGCTGCGCGTGGTCTCAACGGCATTACTAAGTCTATCTTTGGCAATTCCTTTGGAGTTGCTAAGGGTCTTGGTGCCAAGGCGCTGTTTGGTGGTGGAGCTATCGTAGCTGGTGGTGCTGCTCTAGGTGCAATCATCGACTTGACGCTAGTACCTGCTTATGACACGCTTGTTAAAAGCAAGATTACTTCTCTACAGCAATACTTCACTCGTACTAAGACCAACCTGTTCCTGAGTCCACAGGATGACAACTTGTTCCCACCGCATCCAAAGGATTACATGCGGTTCCGTACAGGACTAAAGGGTAAGTTTGATAGCTTGATGGAAGCTATCATCACTACAGGCTCTCGCACCTTCGCTGTCGCCGACACAGGTAATGATGCTCTAGCTTACATCTACCCAGACTATGCCCTTAGTAAAAAGGCTGATCCTGTTGCGTACGAATACGTACTTACGTCTACTACTATCTGGTCTGTGTTTCATGAGATGTCTTTACGTCATCCAGGCTGGATCTACGGTGCCAAGCCGTATGGAACTAAGCTTAGATACACTATGTTCTTCGGCATCCCAGCCCAGCGATACTGGGCTCGTCCTGGTGGCAACCGGTTTGTAGAGCGTATAAACAGGCTTCGTAAGGCTCTTGAGCCTAATGGAGAAGGTGATTCTGGTATCAGTGACTTGGAGTTTATCGATCTCTATGGACGTACGGTAGCTGAGAAGATTGACCTGGAACTAGAGGCTCAGACTGATATTGCTGTAGCTACTGAGTCTGAGATGATGAGGAATAATATCGGTCCTGGCATCCCACCCTACACTGGTCCGGATTCTCAAAAACAGTTGGTGCGTAGTCTTGAGAGCCATCTTATACGTCATAAGCGTATTACCAAGACCAACATTGCTATCAAGGAATATCTTCGTGGTCTGGAGCTACGCTTTATCCCCTTCCGCAAGTACCATATGTTTAGCTCTGAAAGAGATATCATTTGGAACGGAATCATGGGTTCAGAGAACGCAGTATCCAATGCTGTTGATGTCACTTACTTTGCTGAGGCTGATGCGCAGACTGATGACTTCAGTGAGCAGACTAAGACCAGTGTATTCAAGGCTCATGCTTTCATTCCGGAGAATATGCTGCGTATGAAGGCTGTTAGATGGCCCAATACAAAGGGTTATCAGATGGCCATGCGCTATGGTATGGGTGAACTCATGTACTCCATGAAGGATATGTATCGTGGAGAGCTGGTACTGCTTGGTAATGCTCGGATTGATCCATGGGATGTCGGTATTCTCATGGACTCATATAACGATATGGTTGGTCCAATCGAGGTTGAGCAGGTAGTACATACGATGTCTCATGAGACAGGTTTCATTACAGAGGTCAAGCCTAGTGCTTTCGTTATCGGCAATGAGATCAGTGGTTGGCCGTTGATTACGGCCATGAAGATCTTTGCCTTGGCTGTCAAGGATATCGAAGATCGTTCGACAGGTGTACGTACCAATAGTAAGGAAAATCCAGATGATCACCATGAGCTAGGTAACCTTCGTAACATTGCTGATTTTGTGACTCGTTTCGGTGGTAACCAGCCAGACAATGTCTTTGCCAAGAAGTACAAAGAGATCTTTGGTTCTGATGGTGCCAGCCTAGACAATGATGCTTTCGGTGGTCAGACTCAAGAAGCACTTGAAGGTGAGTTCGAGGCTGTACGTCATATCAGTAATCGTATTGAGAGTGCTGGTCAGGCTGCTCAGCTTACTGGCCTGGCTCTACAGGCAACTGGACTTGCCGGTATCTCTGCTTCCTTCTTGTTCGGTGGTGAGATCGGTAACGTTAAGTTGAGTAGTGGTGTAGCGGGTGCTATTACTGCAGGTCCGCTAGCTAAGAAGATCTACACTCCTAAGGCTTGGGCTTTGGCGGCAGGTGGTGCAGTCGCTCTAAGTGGATTTGGTATTAGTAGTCTAGGCGCTGGTGCAGTTGTTGCTTCACAGACTTTGAACTTCCCCAGTCTTGCATGGCTGGTAGGTGGTCCTATTATGATGCTCCAGTGTCTACGTAATGAAACCATCATAATAGTGCCGTTGATGAAGAATGGATTCCCGATTATCTCTGGTCTTGCTTACAATGATCCCAACCTTATATGGAATAACTTCAGAGGTAACCTTAATAGAATGGTGCATGATACTATCGAGGGGACTGCAGACATGCTTCTCATGGGTAGCCGCTATGGATCTGCCCTGTGGAATCAGTTTGATAATCCAGAATTAGAAGATATGACTGGCATGTCGCTGCCGTCTCCAGGGATTTAAGATGTCTACCGTTCCAGGTAATAAGCTACAACAACGGCTAGGAGATTATAGGCGGGAAAGTCTAGCTCCTAGTCCTGGTGAGCGATATATTGCCTTGGGTGTCATCATGAAAGTGTATGAGCCTGAAGATATTCAGAACATGGCTAAGAGTCCTGAACAGGCTAGGGCTAATGCTGGCTTGATCCGGAAGTACTTGAAGGCTCCTGGATTGGTCTACGCTGATGTACTTATGCTCAATGGCCGCGAGCAACACATCTTTGCTTTCAAGGGTGACTATCAAACCTACATCGAGAACTATAAGGCTCGTATTGACGATGAGGGTGCTGATGTACAGAGTGGTAACAATCCTATTAGCTCTCACAGGTTAGTGCGTATTGAGTTTCAGAACAATAACTATACTAGTGGAAGATGTGTACCTGCACATGCTTCTGATAGGGTAGGTCTGGGCTTCGAGAAGATGGTTGAAGTGTTCGATATCGGCGGACTATTCGGGGGATAATGTGAAAGATAATAAGCGACCTAGCAAGGTGATTAGACTGAACCATTGGGCTAAGAACCCAGACATGCTGGCACAGATCTCTATCTTCGGCAAGCCTGGAGAGGTCCGTATCAGTGCTGGTGCGTCTTCATTCTTGTCTGTCAGTACAGGAGGTATTACGTTGTCTCCTGGTATCGGCAATGTTATCAATATCCAGGGTATGCCACAGAACGTTAGATACGGCGGTATGCTGATGGACTTACCCTTCCCTATGAGCCTTATCCCTAGTACTACGGTGACTCCACTGCCTAAGCAATTTCTGGCTCCTCCTCTCAAGGAGATCCTACCTACTATCAGACTAATGTCTCAGCTAGCAACTATGATTCCTACCCCGGTGTAATATGGCTCGTTATAAACAAATCAATGACCTGTACTTTACCGATCACGGTGATTTCTTCGTAGGTGAGTCTGGTGATCTAGAAGACACCAGAGACTTTCACTTGCGAGGGTTTATACAGAAGGTCTTCACTAGGCTTAAGTCTAAGCCAGGAGAGTGGGCATTGCAGGGCGGCTTAGGAGCTGGTCTGGATGCGTTCGTAGGTCTACCTAATACCGAAGAGGTAGCTGTACGTATCAAAGAGCTTGTATGGAGACAGATCACACAGGATGATCTCGTCAGATATAACGAGGCAGTAGTGGATGTGGTGCCGGTTGGGCAGTCTAAGGTAGCCATTATCATCGCTGTACTCAACGCTCCAGGCGTTGCTGGTGAAGTGCTACTTACGTTCACGTACGATTTGAGAGATAATAGACTTATCCCACGCTATGTACCCGAGGTAATATAATGGCCATCATTCCTTCCCAGAAGAATCCGCTTCTGATTTTAAAGGGATTCAGAGATACTATCTCCCAGCGAACTAACATCACGAACTTCGATCGTGACTCTAAGATTCGTTCTGTCATCGATGTTGTTACCGAGGAAGCTCTTTCATATAGAGAGGAGGTACTTGCCTCTTTTTATGCTAACCAGCTAAGCAATGCTACTGGCAAGGCTTTGGTAGCTATTGGTGACGGCATGGGTTTACCTAAGCGTGAGGCTGAGTTTGCTTCGTCAGATTCGACTGAACAGAACATGGCCTTCTATGTAGACAGTGGTACGTTTGGTGATATTAATGGTGCTGCTAATATCCCGCTGCCGGCTGGTACTGTAGTCTTCTCTAGACCTTCTGAGAATGAGCTTGGTGCTCGTATTGAGTTCCTGACAGTCAACCAGGTTACTCTACTAGCTGCTAGCGATGTTGGCTTCGTTGCAGTGAAGGCTCGTATCATCGGCTCTGGCCATAATGTAGGAGCTAGTGTGATTCGTGGACATGGTTTCACTAGTTATGTAGATTCTGCGAACGCGACTCTAAAGGTGATCAACTTCTATCCTATCCTTACTGGACGTAACCGTGAAGGTGATACTTCTTATAGGTTCAGGCTAGCTAGTCTATATACTTCCCTTCTAGGTCTTAACGAGACCAGGTATAAGCTAGAGGCTCTTGAGGTTCCAGGTGTTGTTGAAACTCGAGTACTTCCAGGTTTCTACGGTATCGGCACTAGTGGTGTCATTACCTTAGGTGCTGAGAACCAGACTACGTCTAACATCATTCGTGGTGTACAGGCTAAGCTGACAGCTAATCTAGCACCGGGTCTTAGTGCTATTGCTACCACTGCTGTCCAGACTACCTTTGACTTTGAGCTGAAGATTGATGTGGTTAAGACCCTATCTACATCAGCACAGCTTAATATACGGAATCAGATTAAGACTGAGATGCGCAACTACCTACGTAGAGTTGGTATTGGTGGTATTGTAGAGTTCGATACTCTGGCAGATACGATTCTAAAGAAGGTTCGTCGAGTAACTTCTCTTGACTCCAGTGCATCTGATGATGTCTTTGATAAGGTATATGTTACTAAGGGATATGCTAATGGCGTCATCGATGATCGTCGTAAGATCATCGGTAATACCTACACACTCTTACCATTCGGGTTCGCCTCTCTTGGCACCCTCACGGCTACGTTCGTCTAATGTCTACACGTACTCAGCGTCTAGCTAACAAATTCCCACCGTGGACTAAAACTCGACAAGATCCATCGTCTGTAGGACAGCGTACATTCAGTGTGTTCGCAGAGTGGTATGACTTTCTATCTGCTGAAGCAAAGAACATCAAGGAGTATCAGTGGCTGTTGCAGCGGCGACTAGGGCTAGGTAATATCTATAAGATTGATTTGGATGATGTTGATCATCTACAGCTGGCTAGTGCTGATTCAGGGTTCGTTGGATACCAGGCCCCTACTACGGTAGTAGGGGCTCATTCTACCTTGGGTGATATAGTGCTTTCAGAATCAGAGAAGCTTGAAGAGCTTCTATGGGGTACCCCTGATAGGGTTAGTTCTGTAGAGACAGTGGCTGTCACTGATTATGTCATATGGGATAACGTTACTGACGTCATTAAGACCATTGCTTATCCTGACAAGCTTATGGTGATTATCTCCGGGACTACAGAGTTTTCCTTTCCCACAGGTCAGCGCAATCCGCTAGCCAGTGGTATGAATGCTCTGGTGATCAAGGGCCTTGATATCAACGGGGCAGAGTTTACCGAGGTCTTAGACGTCGTAGACGATGGTACATTCTGGACTGATAATATTATCAAGGATATTACATCTGTTGAGCCAGAAGGTATTACAGGCACCTTCTCTATCCATCAGGCTGCTGCTAAGCCTACGATGAAGGATCCTTATAGGATCGGATCTAGTATCGAGAGGGATGGCCCTCTACATTACGAACTGATTACTGACGCTGGTGGAGACTTGCTTGAGTATAGTACTCGTATCTTTCCACAAGGTACTCTATACAAAATGGGCCAGACGCAGACTCCTATCGTGGACAATAAGGACACGTTTTGGGAGCAGCATTTAGCCGACTCAGGTTCTACTGCAGTCACTGCAGTAGATATGATGATCAATCCGAATGACGGGAGACTCTATGTTATTGCTAATAACGGCTTTGTACACGTATACGACCATGGTCCTACTCCTTTTGGGCCGCCCTCCTTGCAGAGTACTATCACCCGTGAGGTGTTCGTCGAGATACAACCGATAAAGCCTTGGGCTAGGTTGGGTGAGACAATGACTCTCTTCACTTGGTTCCGTATTATCAGGAAGCGAGTTATCTCTGTAGAGATTAAGAGAGTTAGTCCCACCGGTGTGACCCTATACCTACAGGCTAACAACACCTGGGGTGCTGGTGTAAATACGTTTCCTGGTGAGATCAACGAGAACGTTCTACCTGAGCAGACATGGCAGGACAAGACATTTAGTGCGACATTCGACGAGTACGGTCAGTGGGAGTTCTACTGTACTACCTTGCTGGTAGATAACACTACGGCTGTAGATCATATCGGTGTTATGGTTGATCGTCTTGTGGCTGTTGCTAGTATCGATACTACTGTATCGACTCCAACGGCTATTCACTTTACACACAAGGGTGAGATCGCAGTAGCTGATGCTACCCAGTTAAATGTAATCCAGGTCCATCGAGATAGTTATCTCAAGGATGGGCGCAACCAGGCTCTCTATGTCAGAGAGCTATACGACACCGTCACGGTAACACTCTAGTTATGGCCGTATACACACCAGTTGAATTCAGTATCCCTACAGGCCTAGATGAACTAGGTCTTAAGCTTGGTATGAATCGTCTTGAGAGTGAGTCTCTTGGTGATTATCGTAGACGACTGTTGCTTGAGGCTCGAGATAGGTCTGGTCCTACTGAGGAACAGTTCATTCGCTCACTTGGTCGAAAGGTTGGCAAGTTTGATACCGAGGTATTTGAGATTGATCTTATCCTCGATGGCAACAGTGACCCTCTGGCTGTCGACGCATATATAGAGATCACCAGTACACATCTACGTGTATATGAAGACTTTACAAACAAGATATTAGATTTCGAGGTAGACCTTACAAATAGAACTACTGGCTGGTTTTTACGTGAGGTAAATACGGCGTTCACTGCCAGTACATTCTTTAGCATCGTTGTTAAGGATTTGAATCACACCTTCAAGAGAGCCAACAAGCTACGGTTTGAAAATACCAATAAGGTAGTACAAGGTGAGTACCTGTTTAGATCTCGGGTTACGAAGTTCAAGCAGCCACTCTTGATTGATATCCATTTTTCTGATCTGTCTACCTTCCGCAATTCAGTTGCTACCAAGGCTCTTGTCGTTGCAGATGGGGATTATCATGTCGACAAGCGTAATGGAGTTGTGTTCAGTCATGGGTTTGCTGCCGGGTTTGCTGTGTATACGCACAGAGCTTTTCCTTTTAAGATGTATCATCAGGCGGTAAGAGCTTTCCCATACAACGATCCGGACGTTGTCTTTGCTACGCATGATACCCTGACGTCAGATACTACTGGTTTATCTGTGAATACAAACCTGAACAGCCATGGGGCTAGGCTTGCTGACATTGTGTACGATGTCCACCCCTTGACGTGGGGTGATTAATGCGCGAATCGATTACTCTCGCTATCGAGAATACTGTCTACGGCTCTGATAAGTATGTACCTTTGACTGGTGTCCACTCTCTGCAAGGTGGGTCTAGCGGTTGGTTGTGGGACCGGAGAAAGCTCACCGAGCTTTCTAATCCGTTCGTCAGATACGATACATTTCTAGGAGGCCACGACGTTGGGCTTTTGGATGGAACGAAGCTTCTACAGTGGGAATCAGGGGTGCTCCAGTCTGGAGACTATCTTGGTCTCACACACTATATAGTGCGTGATTATGTCAGCTGGACTCCACAGTTCCGTACAGGCTTCTATAGTCTGTTCCACGATGTGCGCAGACTCTATAGTGATCATAGTTTCAGTACCAGGTTCGATCCTCTCGATAACGAGAGTGGAGTTATGGTCCATACTCTTAGATCAGATGCAGTGCATGCCAGTATCACTGTCTCCCTGTATGAGAGAGATAGTAAGCTTCGGATCTTTCAGAAGCACCAGTTTAAGCCTGTAAGCCAGTTTACAGGTACGATGGACGAAGTAAACAATGTTCGGATTGCAACACAGTCTGGTGGCTCACTGATATTTGGTACCTTCGAACCACGTAAGCAGGAGTTCTTGATCAACAGTGACAAGGTCTACTTAAACAACGACTACGAACTGGAGATTGGTGCTCTTGTTGTTTCTTCAGGCTATCTAGATATCGATGCGACAGATATTGAACTGCACTGGGAGAACAAGGGACTAGGTGTCTCTGGTGGTCGCTCGTTGTTCACGAACTTCTTTCCTCTTAAGGATAGTAGTCTAAGGCTTATCTCTAAGGATTCTGTTGGTGGTCTTACAGAGTATACCGAGGTATCTTCACTGGATTTCAGCGCTCCGACTGATTTGCACTTCTCTCTAGAGCCGGGCTCTGGTACGGTTGATGTGGGTGGACGCAAAGCACCCGACCTGGTCTTAGCGGCCGATGCCGATGATGTACAGACAACGATCACAGTCTTTTTGGAAGATGTGGCTATGGACCAGTACAGTGAGCAGGGTGTAATCATTATAGGTACTGAGGAAATCCAATACCTTGGCAAGACACGTACTCAGTTTGTGCAATGTACTCGTGGGTTTAACTCGACAGTTGCTGCTGTTCATACGACAGGTGATGTGATTGAGGATCGACGTCATGGTCTCGGTGCGGATGGAACGCTCTTTATCGCTTATACTGCCCTACCTAAGGTTCAGTACGAAGTGACTGATTACGACGTTCGCTCAGCGAACAAGTATGGCTGGCTTGATGTTAACCCAGGAAGAAATGGCGAGACCAATGATATCGTTCAGATCCTCTCATCGGATATTAGCCTAAATGAGATTGTTCTTGAGACTGATAGCGCATCCATCGGTGGTAATCTCTTCGGGCCGGTGTTCTATGGAACCGACATCAGCAGACTTACAGCACGAGGGCTGGATGCCCTCGGTAATCCCGTAGAGGATATAGACCTAACTATTGAAATTCAGTCTGGTCCTGGTTCTCTTAACGGACAGGGTGCTAGTTTTACTGATACTACGAACTCTCTTGGAGAGATCTATAGTCTATTTAATAGCCCTTACTCTGCTAGTAACGTAGAGCTTAATGTAGGGTTGGTAACTCATGTTGCTGCAGATACCGAGATGGTAGTCAATGGTCTTTCAGGTGCTGTCTTATTAGATAATATCTGGGTATTCCAGGTGCTGAAGCATGACCATTCACTCGGTACAATCGGCGATAAGATCAATACCACAGCTGTCGGAGCATCTACAGCTCCATGGGGAGCTGGTTTCTTTACGAGTGATGAGCTGGTAACAGATGACTACTGGGATGGGCTGGTTCAGTACACTGAAGCCACAGTCAAGAAGTTTGCGAATATTACTCACATCAACAGGCAGGACACAACCACAGGTCTTACAAGTACTGTATACACTGATGCTGATCTCACTGGTGCGACATTGATTAGGCTTTTGAAACGTGACAGTACCTCGTTTGATGAGTCTGCTATGAACGGTGTGCGAGTGATCCTGTATGAGTTTGACGCCTCAGTCGAACATCCAATCACTGCCGCGACCGGTGCTTTCTTCCCGGTGCATCCTGATGCCATCAGTGGGAATACCATTACATTCACTGGCCGCAATCTCCCCATACCAGCTCCTACAGATGACACAAGTAATCTAGCGGGCTATGTTGTGTACGCTACTGCTATCTCACAGCTACAAGCTACCGGTACAGATCCTGCAAGCGGTAGAGTAATCACTTCAAATATAGTAAGATTGTCTTTGGAGTTACCCACACCACTTGTGGGTGTAGATACATCTGGAGCATTGCCTGTCCCGAAAGGGTTTACCTTTGTAACAGAATCCTTTAATGTTGGTGCTGGGCTCGGTGGAGCAAATTTCATCACTATAAACCCCCAAGCTGCTGGTATCAACGCCTTTAGTCTTACAGGAGCCTTCTAATGGCTGACAAATTAGCACCTGGCATAGCAGTCACTCCTACTTTTACAGATGGAGAGTCTCCTTCTTCAGCTAAGCTAGGTAGTATCTCTGCTCAAATGAAGTTCGCTGCACAGCAGTTAGAGCTTGCTGTGGGCGACGCTCATGGACAGAGCTGGCCTTACCTGCCAGCGAACACAACCAAGCTTACTCGGCCATGGGGTAGAGATCGTCTGGCTGATACAGCGCTCACCACAGCTGGTGATAGGCTACCTGATATTGTGAATCTATCTCGATTGATTGGTCCTGCATCCAACCTAAACCCTCGTACACTGTCTGCTGGTAACACGATCACAGAGACAGTTCCGACTGGTCGTCATGAGTTCAGTCTACGGCGCAATCCTACGACATCTCCTGTCTTCTCAGACTCAACTGTATTCGCTACACCTACTTCTGGTGCTCTTGATACTGATGGTAAGTACAATGTCGACAGTAAGGGTCGTATCTTCACAGCTCTTCCGACTGCTGGTGGAACAGTCACATATGATACCGTACCTTTTAGAGAGGCTGGCGCGATGGGCTACCAGGGCGCGACATTCAATGTCATCCCTGATACTAACCAGCTCACTGCTGGTGGTCTTGGGCTTTCGTTTGGTGTTCCAGATGCACAGGGTAGACGACTTGCTACCTTACCTCTGGCTACACATCAGCAGAGCAACTACGATGGTGATTCTATCGTCTTGACCAGTGCTGATCCTAACTTCAATGTTCAGTTGGAACTACCTAGGGTCCTGTCTGATAGCCTGGTAACGGGAGATGAGATCCCAGAAGGGTTCTTGTTTATCAAAAACTACACCACAGGCGAGGTCTATGAGACTGCTACATATCTCTACAACAGCAGTACGACTGTACTTATGGGTGGTGTTGACATCACAGCCGAGATCACAGCTGGGGATCTCTTCAGTGTCATTACAGTAGGCACCGACATCACCACATCTATTGATGACCTCAGAGTTAAGAGCAACCATACTCACGACAGAACATTCGGTGAGCCGCTTATCGGCATCGAAGATATTGCTGATGTACTTAGGTATGCTGGTGAGTCCGGGCGGTTTGAGCGGTCCGATACAGATAGTAACTTTATGCCTCAGTATCTACACAGAGATGGTCATCGAACTGGGTTCGATGACGCTAACTCTAATGATGGTAACGCCATGCGTGGTGATCTCCTTATTGGGATCTCTGCTGGTACGCCGACTACGTATATGGGTGCTGGGCTAACACATAGGCTCTTCTTCGGAGGTAACCTAGTCTCTACATCTTCAGCCTCTATTTACAGAAATGCTAACGAACAGCTTGTACTTGAAGATGACAACCTCTGCACTGAGACTGCGACTATTGTCTTATCCGGTGCAACTTCCTCTGGTGGTGGATATTTCGGGTCTTTTATAGCTAGTTCTGTATCTTCTCTTTCGCTCGTAGTCAGTCAAGCTACTGCGCCTGTTCATCCTCTTGTAATTACTGGAACGATCGCTGCTACAGGAGTTACCGGGGAAACTATTGCGCTGAACCTTAGTACATTGAGTACGACTATTGCCCATGTACTAGTATCTGTTGGAACCAGTGTTGGTGCGACTCAGTTTATTCAACCAGGTGGCAAGCAGGCTGGGTTTGACTTTCAGCTTGTAGCTCACTTTGATACCGCTACTGAGATTGTTACATTGACCTTGATTGGAGCAGACTACCCAGCAGGGGATCTGCCTATTAAGATTGTTGTCTTCTCTTCCTAGGAGGGTGAATGCCTCAGATTACTCTAGAGCTAATCCTCCATCAGGATACAGGTACAGGTACGCCGGTTACTAAGACTCTGAACATTGTTAATCATGTTCATGAGCGAGTGGAGCGGTTTATCTACACTAACCGTGTCTATGATGAGGGTGCGCCTCTTGTGTATCTGGAGAATGAACTCCTGGATAGTCGAGCTAACCTGCAGATTGCCAACCGCACTTACACTGTTCCCGGTAACTCTGTTGATAAGATCAACGACCCCAGTCACTGGGATAAGTTCGTTGGATTGAACTACACAAGCCAGTATGACTTTGGGTTGATTACAAACAAGACTGCTATCGACAGAGAGGGTGGCGTCAGGCCGTTGTTCTATCTTCACGACCTACCTGACAATACAGTGAACTGTGAGATCTATTCTGTTCAAGATGGTAACAAGATCAGTGCCGACGTTGGCTTTGAGATTGACTTGGACGCTGGTAAGATTTTCACTAACTACAGAAACCAGTTCGATGCAGACTCTGATAGCTACAAGCTGTACTTTGTCAGCTGCGCTGCATCTGATGGTACGGTTGACAACGGATTGCTCAATCCTGTCCCTGTTGCTCGGGAAGCAGACTGGCAAGATATTGATCTAACCACAGGTCAGCTGAATACCGGATACCCGCTGTATCAGAAGGCCACATCGACATCAGGCACGACGTTCTTTATGAACTCATCTGATACCTGGTTCTTTAAGCCTACTGGCAAGAGCCTGGTCCAGCCGTTGCAGCCTATTGGTACTGAGCCAGATGACCCATGGTATCTGCGTGTAAGCAATGGATGCTTTAGTGCGGTTACTAACTCTGCTACGAGAAGTTATCGTATTCCAGAGTTTACTACCCAGCCTTTTATCCCTAGCTTTCCCACAGTCTTCAGTCCATATAACAGGTTGCTGAAGGTGAACAGGAATGTGGTTGCGGCTACTAGAGGTAATCTTTCTATCAAGCCTACAGAGGGACTGCATCTTGAGATCCAGATCTACTCTTTCAACGGTGAGCTGATAAGGGTGTTATCTACAGACTCGTCGCTTTCGGCGACTAGGTTCTCGACTACCTCGGTCTTCTACGAGACTGACAAGATCAGTAGCTGGGATAACGAAGGCGGTTTCATCGCGCTCGGTATTGATATACACAGTAGCTGGGAACTCAAGGCTAAGTATTCGTACGAGGCTACAGACTATGAGTACAAGCTAGTATCTCTTAACCCGCTAAACCATCGTAGAATGCGTGACCACACAATCGTGTACTACGTCATCCCTGATGTGAATGACCTTGATAAGGCTATGCACCATCTAGTCGTAGACGAAGATGGGTTTATTGTAGATGTTTCCCAGGGCCCAGATGGTATTGTGTACCCGAACTTGCAGCTGCGAGATGAGGTTGGCGCCTACAACGCCACGACCGTAATTGGGCTGAAATATGTATCGACAATACTCTCTGATACGTTTACAACCCGGTACACAGTAGGAGAGGCTAACTCCAACGCCTATATGATCTTGGCTGAATGTGCGTACAGAGATATTGCTCTACGTGAGGATCAGTTCGATGCTGATGTCCGAACTGTCGGTGCAGTACCTCTGGCCACAGAATATGCGAATGTTATTCGTGCGAACCCACGGATTCTACAGAGTCGTCTTGGCTATGGTGAAGATGGGATGGAGATCCCGCAGAACTCTGTAATGGTTATCGAAGCCGACATAACTATTCTAGAAGCTTTTGGCGGTTCTCTTACTGAAGCTGAGGCTGACGTGTTGCTTAAGTCTCATATGCCAGCTAGTGGCTTAGCTGTAATAGAATATGTTCACCCTAAGACAGTGTTGAGTGCCAGCAATCTTCTTGCTGGACAGATTACTATCAGTTGGACCTGGGAAGGACCTAGCCAAACGTACAAACTGTACAGACAGGACAGTGTAATCGGTACTGCTACGGTTATCGATACTCAGGTTAGTCCTGCTGAAGGAACTATATCCTTTATAGACACCACTGTCTTGAGTGATGAGGTTCACTATTACTATGTCACGATCACTGAGAATGGAGTTGAATTTCCATCTAGCGATATACTCTCGGCGAGGATTCGATAATGTCTGTTCAAGATCTAACTATTAGTATTGTCTCAAGCGGTCTTACAATCTTTGATCCGTTGACTCTGACTGCAGATGTGGCCCTGTCTATCAGGGTAACCAATAACGGCACCACAGATCTAGCTGACCTAGGTGTGTACGTGGTCACTACCACGAATCTAGGAGAGGTTGATTTCCCAGCTGACTCTGCACCGGAGACAGACTTCCAGGATCTGCTGACCTGGGGTCAGGCTGTAGAGAACGGTGATGAGACCGTAGGTGGACTCCGACTACTTATCCCCCAGACCAGTGGTCCTGATACAGATGTCTATATCACCCGCACTCAGGGTTCGCTGAAGAACAATAAGCTGCCTATGACTGATCTAGACATTGGTGTGTCGACTGATATCCAGCTAACCCTGGAAACACCTCCATCTGTCTCTGCAAGAAGAGTTTTCATTAGCTTGGTAGTTGAATAATGCCTTTTAACTTCAAGACAGAGATCTCGAATCTCGAAGCGATTAAGAAGGCTACTCAGGCTCGTATCCGCACAGATCCTCTGCGTGAGTATGATGACAGAGAGGTCTCTCGTCGTGTAAACAAGTATCTTGGAGCGGCGAACCAGCAGACTTTCCCTGGCACAGCTCCAGGTTCTCTTATCTCTTCCACTACCTGGAGAGAGTTCTTTCGTGATGCTAAGTATTTCATCAACCTTATGGGACTACAGAGTACTAGCTTGGACTCAGAAGTCCGGAACCTATCTGACTATTCGTTTGCGTTACTGTCTGATATTCAGCATGAAGCTGAGTCAATCAACGTTTCGTTGATTGAGGAAGAGATTAAGATCAAGCGGAACTACAGCACAGTACACCACAATACCTTCACCAGAGAAAGAGATATGGGTTTGGGTGAAGAGGATCCTCAGTACCTGATAGATCCTAAGACAGCCATACCTATGTTGAAGGACTACGTCATCAATCCGGTTGTGCGTGTTGGTGCTACTCTTCCGATCAGAGAGGTTGTAAATGTTCCTATTGTTGATGTCTTACTTGTGGGCGAGGAGACAGACTTCGGTGATTCCGGAAAGCCGATCCTAACCAGTGATCCTCGCAGTGTCATGCGTCCTGAGAAGGTGTTTAGACACGTGATCATGAAGACAGAGCATGATTCAACTGGCAGGCTATACAACTACCAGAATAGCTTTGTTACGTTCCTGTTGGAACTACCTACAGTTCAGCTTGTGAACACGTTGACGCTGCAGCCTCTTGGTAACGGTGCTCTCCATGTTGACTCGGTCAAATACATCGATGAGGCTGGTGATGAGATCTCGCTGATTACACAGACGTTCAGCGCAGATACCGATGTTGTTCTTCTCATTCAACCGATTAGAACCAAGTATTTGAAGGTGAAGGTTCAAGGCTTCACTCCGATCACGAAGACTCGTTATACGAACGCTGACGACAAGACTCGCCAGGTGAACCAGATTCTCAAGGGTCTTAGGTTCGAGACGTTCTTACCAGGTGACAGTTCGTCTACCCAGGATGGTAGGATTCTAGACTTCTCTATCAAGGGTATCTCGGTCGGACTGAACGTCTACCACCCTGTGGGTATTTTCCGCTCTAAGCCTGTAGCGGTTGTTAAGCCTGCTGCAGCCGAGTTCGTTGCCAAGGTATCTGATATCGATGGTGTCGCGACAACAGTGTTGGAGGAGTTCTACCTGGTCCTCGACCTCAAGGATAAAGACAAGAACCAGGTTCTACTAGCTACCGTGCCTTTGGCAGATAGCTTTCCCACCCAGGAAGAGTTTCTCGTAACCGTAGGTAAGGAGGCCAGCTTCAAGCTGTTCCCAGATCTCCTACATACGTATACGAAGAACCGGGTTGTAGCCGCTGTCTCGGCTAGTCAGACTACAGCCGCTATCACTACCGAGAGCGCTCATGGCTACATAGCCACTGATCTTGTCCCGTTCACCGCTGGCAGTGCCCATGGTCTCAACGGAGAGTTCGAGGTTACCTCTGTGGTTGATACGCTCAACTTCGTAATCGATGTGACTGTCTACGATACTACCTTCGATGTAGACCTGAACACTACACCGCGTGTACAGGCCTATTCTCTGAACCCTGCAGCGCCGTTGACGATCTCTAAGGACAGCGTGGCGCTGACTATCGGTACCGACTATCAGATTAGTATTAATGGTGGGCAGACCTTTCTTACGACGTTTCCCGCACTAGGCTTTCTACAGAGCTTCTTCATCAAACGAGCCGGACAGTTTGTGGTGAAGATTATCTCTCATGACTTCAATGCTATTTATTCAGCGCAATACACTGTCGCTAATAACCAATATCTCTCACGGAATAAGTTTGTGAAACTGATTAATGGCCGAGTAGTGCTAGATGAGTCATTATGGGATACTACTGGTGAAATTACGACTGTAGCTATAGTCAGGTCTACGGATAGAAATCCGTATAAAACGACTGTCGTTAACTCCTATACGCTGAAGGTGAGTTCAAGTGGGTCTTAACAACGCAATTGAGCAGAAGTATCTGCCAGAAATAAAGGCTCTATTGAGTCTTACTGAAACAAACCTATCCCTGTGGCAGAATTCAGAGACACGTGAAGACAAGCTACGGATTGAAAGTTTGATTCTGGCTGACTTTGAGCGTATGAGCAACTACGAGTTTGAAGCACATGATGTATCGGCAACGGACTCACCCACGTATGAAGATGTGTATTCACAATACCGTGATTACAGCTACCTGCTGTCGCTGACATCGGCTAGGTTGCGGGAACTAGGCGCCATGTTCTTGAAGCGATTCAACACACAGCAGCTGCAGCTAATGCAGCTGGCTGGTATGTTGCGTCGTATTAACCAGAAGAAGGCAGCTCTAGAACTATGGAACACATCTGACGCCAAGTTGATCTTGGCAGAGCGGTTTCTGAACCTTGACTCGCTAGATCAGAAGTATGTCTCACAGGCCGCTGCGGCCGTCAACACTTCTCAGGGTGTACTCACCCTGCCTATCCGTAGTCAGACGTCTCTAGACGTCTCTAGGACATCCCTAGGGGCATTGTCGAACGGTGCTTCGGGTAACTCAGATCCTGTCGTTCAGACGAACAACAACCAGACACAGTTTGCTGTTAACGGAGATCCTAACAATTGGTTTGAGTATGAGCGTATGGACTATGGTCCGTGTGTACTTGAGTACAACCTCTTCTTTGCTCAGCCACAGATTGTGAACCAGATCAATATCGAGGCTGTTCACTTCGGGTTGTCTATCGCATTCAACATCCAGGACATCACTTTCAACCTGGTGTCTGGTGAGACTACCAGTATCAAGGACATCATCCCTGAGTTTGGTCCAGAGTTCTTTACCGTGAAGTCTGTAGATGCAGATATCGACTGGAGCGTTGTCTTCTTGCCTGTCAAGTGCAAGAGTATCTCCATCTCGCTGTCACAGAACAAGAGCTATGAGATCGAGGTAGCTACGCAAGACAACCGTAGGGTCTTGCGGAACCGTTATGCCATTGGTCTTAAGTCTATCCAGGTTCTTCGTAATGAATATGAGAAAGCTGGTGCGATGAACTCCACGGAACTAGACCTATTCGAAGGTCTCTATGCTGCTGTGCCACTGGTCAATTATTTCCCGCCTGCTACTGACTTCTTTACGCCGACTCTAGATGTCTCTGTTGATTCTGGTAAGACCTGGCTGGGCTCTAACTTTCCTACGGATACAGATCCTGGGACAGTGCTGCTGTCTGGTGACGCCAGCACATTCCTCTGGAAGCTGAATCTCAATATCAAGGAAGACTCCTTCATTAATCTTACAAGCTTCACTAAGAGTGAAGATGAGACTGTTAAGGTAGATTCAGTACTCAAGACAGTAAGTAGGTTTCACTCACCTGCTGAGATTCCTATTCCTGATGCTATTGATCAGAACCGGATCATCGCTATCCAACCTAAGATAGCTCGTAGAGGAGATCGTTATGGTGGGATTCTACTGGGAGAAGGTGGTGGCCAGACTACCAGCTTTGTTGTTCCGGTTTCCGTGGTTGAGAAAGGTATTAAGCCTGAGAGGATGCGTGTCTTCGTAGGACGTCGAGAGTACAGTTACGTCGCAGATAATGGAGCAATCGGTGTTAGTAACTGGGGTTTCTCTGATGACTATCGTGAAGTTATCTTGGGCTCTGGAGTACCAGAGAAGAGCAAGGTTTACGCTGTACTGTATCCAGAAGAGATGCAGTTTGAGAAGCGGTCTGATGGTTATTACCATGAGATGAAGTTACTGTTTGATCCTGACAAGGACAATATCGAGATTGCGTACCTACCTAGAGAAGTTAAGAGAACTAGTGTCTTGCTTCCCCGTGATCAGACTGTTGTCAACCTGGGACAGACACACCTGAAGCCTGGTTCAGCAAGCCTGATATCACTGACTGGTCAGACCTATACTGAGGTGAGCCTGCGGAGCGATGTCTTTGATGCCGTTGACAACGATTACTTCATTGATCACGTTAATGGAATCTTGTATCTTGCTGGTGTCATTGGCAAGGATACTGTACGTATGGTCTTTACCCATCAGACAGAGCGCACCTTGGAGCCAGAAGCCTTTGATGTCGTTATTATAGATGGTAGACCTTGGGGTGTTCGTATTGATCCCGAGCACCTGTACGCTGCCAGCCATACAGATACTGTAGGCGGTAGCCTGTTCTCTGTCGTGAACTTTGTTACCAGAGAGTATGTCACCAGGACTAATCACTACGCTGCAGCTACGGATGCTATGACGCTGTCTCAGGTGTGTGTGTTACCCGGATCTGTCACTGTCTCTAGTGACTTTTTGATTGGCACTACCCGACCTGAAGAGGTTGCCTTCCAGAATGGTCGCACAGAGTTCCTGGGCTTAGTACCTGTAGATGATGAGCTTACCAATGCTATTTCTCCAGCAGCATTAAGTAACTTTGTTACCTTTCAGCTAAATGCACGGAGCCTCTGGTATCAGGATTTAGACGTACTGTTTGATGACGCCACAGTCTTTGTGACTAAGGTTACATCTGTTACGGCTGTCACCACAGGTGGTACAGGAGATTTCTTCGTAGATGTCGATGGTACTGTCTACCTAAATGTAGGTCTCAACGGAACACTACCTGCTGATATCTCTGTGTCATATATGTATAAGGATCCTAACTTTGATCCTGCCAACAAGTATTCTGTAGACTACGCAGAGGGTGCTGTCTATTCAGGTGGTACACTGAAGGCCGGAGGAACTGTTTCATATCAGGCGACTTGTTACAAGGTCTCTTACGATATTGCTAAAGAGATCCCGATTCAAAGCTTTGACACAAACACATCAACCGTGACAGTAAAGACAGAGAACTTCGATGAGATCAACTCGCTAATTAAGGTTCTATGGGTCACTAAGAATGTGACTACTACTGTCAGAGAGCTGAAGGACTTCTTCTCTCCGATTATCTCTAGTCTTACATGGCGGTTTATCTAATGGCGACTAGCAATGCGTATCTCAAGGTTCTAAAGAAGCGTTTAGTACAAGACTTTGTAAAAATAAACCTACGGTCACCGACTCCGGATGAACTGGATGACCTACTTGCCGATGCGCTTGTTATCTATTCTCACTTAGATGAGGCCGGGTTCTCTTCTGTTGATATTGTGACTCCCCAGTTTATGGAAGAGTCTAGTGCCGCTGCCGAGAACAAGAATCGTAGAGCGCTTATCAATGACTTCGAAGCGATCAGTACCAAACTAGATGATATTACGAATCTCTTAGAGGATGGCTTTAGAGGCTTTGCCTCAGGCGCAGAGAGAACAAAGAGATTCCTTAGCAGGATCGAGCACCGTGCTGACAACCTGATTCTCTTTAACAAGAAGACAGATGTATTCATCGAAGGTATTGAAGAGACGTTTGATGATCAGAAGAACATCATATTCGCATCGACAACAGCTTCCGTTGAGGCTGGGTATGTCACCCTTGGTAGAAAGGCATATGACCGGGTAGACCTGGCTGGCGCAACCATCTCCGTTAGAGCGCTGGGACAGGACATTCTAGGAACCCAACAGACTAGTGGACGCGATTCCCTCAAGGAGGAGGATGGGAATCTATGGGAATATCTGGCCTTCAAGAAGTCTAATACCGGGAGAGTAACCGCTGTCATTGATATCTCGTTGGAAGAGCCGACAAACCTCTCTGAAGTAAGACTGGCAGGCGTACCTCTTAATGTAAACAAGCATACTACCTGCACAGTCAGATACTCAGTAGACGGACAGTTGTTTACCGTAGTAGAGCCTGGAGAGATTGTCTTCGAGAAGAACGAGCTTACCTTCACACTGGGTATAGCAGATGTCAGAACAATACAGGTACTACTCAGCAAAGAAGCAGCAGACAACAGGACTACTCGTAATAACCAGTGGGTATATGCATTCATCTTAGATACAGTCGAGCTGTATACCAATGAATACACCAGTAGTATGCGATCAGAGATGATCGCAGGACCGTACTTGGTAAGAGACGTAGAAGGAAACGACGTAAACTTCTATAAGGCAAAGTGCAGTGCCTGTGTGACTGCTGATGCAGAGACTTCGGTTAACCTGTTCGTGAGTAAGGATAACGTCACTTACCTTCCTATCAGCCACACCTCTACAGGACCTGATCAGATTGTTACGTTTGGGAACTCTGAGAACACTGGTACTGAGATCTTTGTAGATCTCACCGTAGATCCAGTTGAGCTTGTAGAGGAGCCTGCGGTGCTTGACCAGATTAATACATTAGATACGGCGGTAATCAACACCGGTATCTCACAGACCTGGACGAGCAGAGTACCTCTCGAGTCTATTATGATCAAAAGAAATGTGCCTTCAACTGGGTTAAAGATCGACAGACTAGATAGCGGATGGTTTTACGACGAGGTCAACAACCAGTACCAGACAACTGTCTTTATAGATAAGCCTGAAGGGACTTATATTGACCTAGGCTCTACCAGTGCGTTTATCAACGGAGCCTTAACGACAGGTAGGATTCTACTTAGAGCTGGATACAGTGTCTTCGTCACAAATGATAGTAACTATGTACCTGTTGAATCTGGTCTTACAACCTACGATGATCTGACTCTGGCGGATCCGCTCTATCCCTACAACCACAAGTACCTGATTGAAGGTTATACTTACGGTACAGGGTATAATGGAGAGCGTGTTTATCCAGGTCTGGGTGAATACTTCGGCAAGCTTCTTTCCTTTGTAGGTACAGAGGTCTTTGAGAGTAGCGGCGTAGACTTGAGCATCTATACAATAGACGAGACAACACAAGACTTCATTTTTAAGGTGAAGGTAGATAAGTCCATGGACAACTGGCTAGGTGAGAGATATGAGATTGACTGGTCAGTGCGTAGAAGCGATAGTAATACACTCTATGTCAAAGCCATCCTTGCTACCAGCTCCACGTCACGAACTCCTGTTCTAGACAGCTTCAAAATTAGGGTCATCTAATGCCAGTTCTTAATGACAACCTAGATACAGTATCAGCGCGTGTTGGCTCTATTGCTTCACTGAACACTGCACAAGAGCGGCAGCAGTTCCTTAGCGCAGTTCAAGCAGATGTATCTGCTATAGCCTTCCAGCTGAATAACGTCAGTTTCCTACTACATGACAAGCTCTCTAAGGTTGTTGGTCTTGATGCCCTAGATTTTGGTCTAAGCGGCAACATCATATTCACACACATCAATGCCACTGCTGCAGATGCTTCTGCGTATTGGGATAGTACTAACAGCCGTGCACGTACGATCAAGGAAACAACAGACGTTCTCCTTAGTGAGATCTCTCGGGTTGAGAATACCGTTCTTCCTGCTGCTGTTGCATCAGCTTACGACGATGGTCCTCTTACAACACTGGTCAATACGAACACTAGTAACCTAACTCAGCTTCGTAAAGACTCGATGGGTGCTAACTACACGTTAGATAATGATGCTGCGGCCAACCTGACTTTCTCTGTCAGTCAAGCTGTTGATGCGATTGGTGCGTTCTTCACCAGCTTCCCTGGTACTGGCAACACCTACGTTCCGACATACCCGACTCTGACTCTGGCTCAGAGTGCTATTACTGACTTAACTACTCATCTAACTGCTATGCGAATTTTCACTGGCATGGATGCTGCATCAGACTCTACTCCAGATTATACTGCTCATGGAACAGTCACTGTTGTTTCAGATGGTGACTCTCTAGAACTGGCTATTCAAAAGTTGGATGTCTCAACTAGTGCCAATGCTTTCAGTACGACATCAGGGGTCACTAGCAACTCTATTGGAGCTGAAGCTACAGATGACTTTGTGTTTGGTAGCCCTAGTCTTGATGATGATACTGACACTACCCATGATTCTCGGTTCTTGTTTGATAAGAGCAAGGGTGCGTTCCGCGCTGGCTCGACTACGCTAACTGCCTGGGACGATGCACTGCGTGGATTGCAGTCTGTAGCCTTTGGTCTTAATACTATTGCTACCGGAGATCAATCTGGTGTCTTGAGTGGAGAGGACAACGACGTTAAGGTTGCTGCAACACACGGATTCATCGGTGGTGGTAAAGGCAATGTTGTCGGAGATGGCATAAATGCCATTCTCTATGCTGCTGTTGCTGGTGGACTTAACAATACTGCTTTGTCTGAGCAGACATTCATCGGTGGTGGTTCTGGTAATACAGCTGGCATCGCAGCTTCACCTACATTCGGTAGTGCCTTTATCGGTGCTGGTGAGAGCAACACTGTCTATGGTCGAAGAAACTTCATCGGTGCTGGACAGGGTAATACTACTGGCATTACAGGTGTCGCCGGAATCGGTGACAGTGCAGTTGTTGCTGGCACTGTTAACAAGGTTGAGACCGGCAGTTCCTTCATCGGTGCTGGCAACGGTAATAACATTGTCAAGGACACTGGTGCCTCGGACTTCTCTGCCATCGTATGTGGACAGACAGGTAATATCGATGATGCGACTTGGGGCTTCCTAGGTACTGGTAAAGGGAATACACTTCTAACTGCTGACTTTGGTGTTATCGTCGGTGGCGGTCTTGCCGCTACCGGTAACGGTAACCTCATTAGTGGTTCAACTAATGGATTTATTGGTAACGGTTCAAATTGTGATATCACTGGTGGTAGCTACAATACCGTCCTTAATGGCAATACCAACATTATTACCGCAGGTACAGGCGTCGTCATCCTCAATGGCTCTGAGAACCGTGCTAGTGCTAGCTACTCTTCCGTGCAGGGTCTTGAAGCCAATGCTGATCAATACGGAACTCCTGTCCAGGCGTCTGGTCAGTTCAGCGCAGTTGGTGACGCACAGGCGATGGCTCCTCTATGGCGCATTGTCACAACTACCGATACTGCAGACGTAGAAATGTTCTTGGACGGTGCTTCTGAGAGGTTCACGATCCCCACCGACACAACCTGTACTTTTGACCTCCTATTTGCTGCACGTAGAACAGACGTTGATAATGAGTCAGCGGGCTATCGCGTTACTGGTGTAGCTGATAACAATGCCGGAGTAACAGCATTGGTTAATGTTGTGGTGAAACAGATATATGGAGAAGATGTTGCTGGCTGGGATGTTACCGTTGAAGCTGACGACACAAATGATGCACTGGTACCAAAGGTCACAGGAGCACTTACCTCAAATATTCGATGGGTAGCCTCTGGACGAGTTGTTAGAGTTACCGGATAGTGTTAGTAGTCTAGATGCTTGAAGCTAATCCTACTGCTCGTATTTGTGTTGTCCGATCCATTGGTGGTCTTGGGGATGTCTTGATGATCACCCCAGCTCTCTACACACTTAAGAAGAGATTTCCTGACTGTCATCTCACGTTCGCTATCGATTGGTTTGATATCGGTATTCATCAGATCCTTTATGAAGCACCCTTTATAGACAAACTTGTTGATGCTCGGCTGGTAGACCATAGTGCCTATGATCTAGTTGTTGATCTGACTACAGTCTGTGTTGCTTACGAGCAGACACAACAGCGTCCTGTTAATAGGATTGATCTATTTGCCTGGGCACTGGGTGTAGAGCTTGTCTATTATAAGCCGTTCTGTATGCCGTATGGAATTGAGATAGAAAAGGCAGAGGCTCGCTTTGAAACAGCGAGACAAATGGGTATGAAGGTAGTGGTACTACATACTTCAGCAGATGATGAAGATAGGACTTGGCCTCTTGATAGATTGCTTGACCTTGTAGCTGCGTGTGAGAACGAGCACATTGTCTTCGGTATCTTAAACGCTAACCAACCATATGACTGGGAACTCTATCCCAATGTGATTGATCTTAGTGGCACAGACGTTAGAGAGATGGCTGCATGTATAGCAGTTGCTGATCTCTTTGTAGGCAGTGACAGTGGCCCCATGCACATAGCAGGGGCTCTGGATGTTCCTTCTATCTGTATGTTTGGACCTGTCCCCGCTGAGGCACGTATCAGTCATTACCCGAGTCATAGAGAGATTTGGTATGAACCCTCGGGTTGTCTTGGTTGTCTATGTATAGAATGTCCTGATCATAGTACCTGGATTACCTCTATAACGGCAGACACTGTACATCGTGCTATACTGCAGGTCGAGGAGAGCTATGAGGATCGTATTCGATCTCGACGGAACGTTATGTACTGGTCATCCCTATGAATATGCAATACCAATACCAGGCGCAGTCCATTTGCTTGGTGACTTGAGAGTTGCTGGTCACACTATCATTATCCAGACTGCACGTGGCATGGGCAGAACCGGTGGCGCTGTAGGTCAAGCAGTACAGAAGATAGGCAAGCTCACGCTAGACCAGCTTGAAGACTGGGGTTTTGTATACGATGAAATCTACTTTGGCAAACCTAGTGGGGATTTGTATGTCGATGACAAGGCTTGTAACCCTAGTTCATACAGTGATATCAGGAAAAGTATTTTGAAGCTCGATGAAGAGCTATCAGATACTGTAGACTCAAACTCTCAGTGTGACAACCTAGAGGCTACTCATGGAATCCAGCGACATTAAGATCATCACCTTTAGGCTCGGTGAAGTGGAAAAGAAGTTGGATAGTTCAGCTCGACAGATGACTCTGAAGTTGGATCAGCTGATCACGCACAATCAGAAGCAATATACTGCTGTGTTGCTAGAGCGACAGGCTCGTATCACGTTGGAGAGGCGTGTTCATGAACTCGAGAGTACCCTACAGGACGCCCAGGGTGATCTGGTAGATGTCAGGGTATCCTTGGCAGAGAAGATCGGTCCTGGTGCTATTGCAGGCTTCATTGTTAGTATCATTGTGGCTGTGACACAGTCCTTCGTGGGTGGATAAATGGCGATTTCTGAGAACCAATATAATAGACTTCTAGCACGTATGACAGCGTTAGAAGAAGCACACAATGATGTTGTTGTAGCGGCTACTAACTACATTACCCTCGCACAGGTAAACCAGCTACTCGTTATCCTACAAGCAGATCACGCGGACCTAACACTGCAAGTAGCAGCATTAGAAGCCCGCGTGTTAGCTATTGAGAATGAGCCGCTGCTGTAATGTTTTAATATGTGTTATACTGTCTTCAGGAGGGACAGTATGGGAGCACCTATAAGAACGTGTTTATCTGGACAGGTTTGTCATTCGTGGACTATTCTTAGTGAGGCTGAGCCTAAGGTTTACCAAAGTAAAGGTAAGACTAAGAAACGTCGTAGAGTTCTATGTCGCTGTGTCTGTGGACATGAGAAGATAATCTCTGCGAATACTATCTACCGAGGCTTGTCTCGTCAGTGTCGTCGATGTGCTGCTCGCGTAGATATCGTAGGTGAGGTATTTGGATCTCTTACTGTTGTTGATCGTATTGATACTGGTACCGGTGGCGACTCGGTTTGGAAGTGTTTGTGTGTGTGTGGTAGCACTCATCATGTCACGACAGGCAATCTTACATCTGGGGGTACAAAGAGCTGTGGTTGTAGACCTAGCTTTACCCTGAAGCATCATCCGAGCTGGAGTGGGCACGAAGCTATTACTGGGACAGAATGGGGTAAGGTTAAGAGTGGCGCTAAGTCACGAGACATTAAGTTTGATCTTACGATTAAGCAGGCTTGGAGTGTGTTCCAAAAACAAAACGGCAAGTGCGCTCTCACGCACTCACCGCTAAGGTTTAAACAAGGTAGCAGAGACTATAATAGTACTGCTTCACTAGATCGTATTGATTCAGCTCTTGACTATACCTTGGACAATGTCCAGTGGGTCCACAAGCATATCAACTTGATGAAGCGAGGCTATAGTCAAGACTATTTTATAGAGCTATGCAAGCTGGTTGCTACAGCTCATACTTAGTCGTTGAATACCATAGTTGTAATTAGTGTTTCATGACTAATCTCGGATAGATCCGCAGTAAGCGGATCTTCACCGATCAGAATAGGGATGGCTTGATCGTATCTTCCTACCTTAGCTCGTAGTTGTGATACCTCTCGCTCTAGTTCCTTGATTTTTAGCCTAAGCAACGTTGTCTCAGCTCTATCGCCCATAGCGTTGTACCGACTTAGGTAGGATCTCAAGGTATGGCTGCCACTCAGGTGAGGGGATCTGCTCTCCGACCACAGGGATGTCCATCTTCAGAGGAGTCTCTAGCTCTGCATTCAGTTCAGCTAGTGCCTCGATGAATGAGTCTGTGTCCTCTTGGGTCACTGTCTTCGTTGGTGAGAAGGTTCCATCCTTGTCTGTGAAGATCCAGATACCATCCTTGTCGATATCGATCTTGACGAAAGAGTATTCACGGATTGCATCTGCGATAATACCAGCGACAGTCATCTTGCCACCGTCCATAACTTCCCAAGGCTCTGCTCCATCCTTGGATAGAGGGAAGTCGTAGTACTTGATTTTCTCTAGGTTATACTTAGAGGGATCTTTGGCTAGTGAGATAGTGAACTCAGTGAAGAATCGCTTAGCACGTAGCCAAGTATATACAGTGGTCTTCAGGTTCTTATCACCGACCTGCTCAAATAGATTATCACCACCGGGGATGATTGTCTTGATTCGGTTGACCTTGTTCTTGATTAGGGCCTTGACCATATCTGATTGGTCTCGTACCTTCTGAGACCTCAGTAGGTCTTCTTTAGTGTATCCCATATCGCTTGCTCCTCATTATTAAATTTGCTGTGTGTAATGTGTATGTTTTTGTAGGTATCTTGCTTGCTGCCACCTCTAAGTATCCAAGCGAAGATAAATGATTCCCATCTATTGAACGGGAGACTCTTCATGAGCAGGTAGTCAGGGTGGTCTGGGTAGAAAGGTATAACACCTTTTTCAGGTGTTGACTCTATAACCAGTTCACGCCGTCTGGCAAACCAAGAGATACGTTGTCTGATCTTAGCCTTAAATAAGTTGCTGAAGACCATCTCTACCGCTTCTCCATTACGGAGGTTTGGATAGAACTTAAACTGTCTGATCGTTTCGATAAGTAGTAGCTGAATGTCTTCATAGGGGGAGGATATTCTAGCAACCTGGTATACCCAGTTGTCAATCTGGTCTAGTGCATCTCGCATGTCCTCAGACAAGTTAGAACACATAGATAGGAAGTTCTTATCTTCCCTGTTTCTGTTTCCCTCTAGGAGGTCAACCCAATAGCTGATAGCAGGTTCTAGCATCTCGCAGAGTATGCTTATGTCCTTTGTGCTGCTCCAGCATCTGTTCCATTCATTAGCAAAGTCCTCTGAGCTTACTGTCAGAGTAACTAAAGGTCTATGGGGCGCTTTTAGGTTCTTGGGAAACATTGTGTTTTGTTATATAAGTGGCTCCTATCCACATTGCGTCAGCTTGATTGTCGTCTACTATATCTACGTCTGGCCATTCTTCGCGTGCTGTGTCTACCATCATTTGCTTTTTGGCATTACCGTTCCCGGTAGCTAGTTTCTTAATCTCTTTGACAGCCATTGTGTCGAAAGGGATATCTGATTCTAAGCAGATAGTGTGTGTGTACGCTAGAAAACCTCCATAGACGTGAGCAGCGGCAGTGCCGACGTGTCTTGCGACATGCTCGTACACTATCTTATCAGGTGTGTACGTTGCTATCAGCTGTTTTAGCTCGTTTTTGTACTTGATGAACCTGGTACTCTTGTGCTCCTTAGAGCGAGCACCGAGTTTAACTGATGCAGAACCGACTAGGATGTTGTTGTCGAATGCGGCCCAACCTAATGTTGTACCGAAATCTAAGCATAGTATCTTCATACACTTACCTTAATCTTTGCTTTCTTCTTCTTGTGTGGAATGATCTCGTCTATCAGCTTTAGTTCCTTGGCTTCGGTGGCTGTGATGTATCTTGAGGTAGAGGTTCCTAGCTCTTTAGCGAACTTAGTCTTAGACATCTTGGCACGGGAACGAATGACAGTTTGAACCCGCTCGTTACACCACTCATAGAAACTATTGGAACTATCCATATCTTGTTGAGAAGAGATCTGAGCAGAGACAGCTATAACTTGATGATAGAACAACATGCTGTTAGGCGTAGCCAGTCTGTAGTCAGCCCCGGAGAGGATAACTAGGCCTGCTGACATGCAGGCTCCCTCTACTATCATGACGATAGGATTGGACAGTGTCTTCATCACATCGTAGGTAGTCAGAGCATGAACGACACTACCGCCTTCTGTATTAAGATAGACGGTAATGGGCTCTTCTGGATCTATAGTGTTCAGAGATTTCAGCTGTGAACAAAACGCAGCTGTAATCTCCTCATCGATTGCACCTGATAGAAGCAGAGCCCTGGTATCTGGGCCGTAGTAAGTTAGCTGTCCTGGCACCCAGGTCTCCATTGGACCTGATAGTGATTCCAGCATAGCGTCTACATCAATTACTTCTGTCTCGCTCATTAGTACTCCGTTTCTAATACAAGGTGACGGAGATACTCTTGGTCTAATCGTCTGTACTCTGTGTACGGTATCTCCAGGTATCTATAACCAGCCTGGATAGCAGCAGTCTTCTTTGTATTGTCTCTATCTTGTAGAGAGTAGAAAGATCTTTCTGCTTGTTTCATATTGATGCTACCATAGTTGACTACCTTGTAATGCTGTTGTCCATGCAGTTCTACAATCAGGTTTAGCTCTTCTATATACCAATCGAAGTGATGATTGTAGTGCTCGTAACCTTCAATAAGATCGGCTACGTTTACTTCCTGATAGCACTTGAAGTTTCTAAACATAGTGTCAGCAGCAAGGAGTTCACGCACTCTGTTGTGAAACAGAGATGCAGAATCAATTGTGACAAACTGGTTTCTCCACTTGTTCCTAGTTGCCAACAAAGAACCGGTGATCTAGCTTCTTCTCACTGTCGACACCTACCCTAAGTAAGCCAGTCTCCATACAGAAGGCAATAACATCCTCCCATTCGGCTTCATTCTGAATCTTCTTAAGCAGACCAGGGTGTGTATTGTCTACCTCTTCAACGAATACGTGGTTCTCATTGGCCTTACGAAAGGCCATATACTCCTTGAATCCACGACTAATTGTAGCGATATGAATCCAGGGTCCGTTGGTAAAGATCGCAGGGTTTAGTGGTTGAACGATATCATTTGTAATTAGGAACGTGGTTCCATGGGCTAGTGCCATATTATTCTCCGACGAAACATTTCTTTCTAAATGGGCATGGGATAGTGCACGGTAGTCTTGGGTAATGAAACCCAGCTTCCATGGCTTCTATCAGCCTCTTTGTATTTTCAATAGCTGCGGGAACACCCGCCTTTCTCTCTGTAAAAGTATCGTATATGATCTCACCAGTTGAGCTGATAGAGATGATATGTAACCGTACATAACCCGCTTTCAATTTAAAGCGGCGACCTATCTGTGAAAGTATCTTGCTCTTCAGTATCAGTACAGGATCATTCTTGTTATCAGCTGAAGCCCTAAATGGACTAAAGGCCACAAGGTTAAGAGTCTGTGTGTTCTTGTTAAACAAAACAGAACTAACATGTAGGTCTATAGGTGTCTTAGAAACCCTTGTCCTAAACTTCCAAGCAGAATACAGTGGAGTATAGAACCAAGGACTAAGTAGAGATAGTACATCGTTAAGTTGAACCATACACCTGGCAGTAAGTTCTTGAACTTGAGACTCCTCCAAGGAGTCACGAAGCTTAAGATGGTGAACCGCCTTGTTCACATTGAAGCTAATTAGAAAGGACCTATCTTGAGTAGGCTTGTTAAGCATCTGTGTTAACAAACTCTCGTAGGCCCATTCTAGCAACCTGATATCTAGCGGAAGAACATCAGCACCACCGTAGTGATGAAACTGAGAACACTTGGTATAGGCACGCAGACCTTCTTCTGTCAACACCCTACCAGCTGTTGCCGGTATCCTAGACTTGCCAGCGTGACCAGCTGCCATGCTTACACCTTGGAGCCGTCACAAGACGGTCTAGCTTATCATTGCAGGTTTCACAGACCTGATCGTTTCGTTCAGCAAGCTTACAGATAATATCTACAGGCCAATCATGGTTCTTGCAGTTCTCGTTCTTACATACGTAGGGATAGAGTGGCATATGCCTCCTAGAGTTTTGTGCCGATTGTGACACCGAAGCGCATACCGACGTTAGAGACACCGACACCACCGTAGATCCATAGGTCATCAACAACAGGCAAAGGCTTACCTAGGTTGTAGCCAATAGGATCTATAGCTAGTTCAATGGCTTTAGAACTACCTGTCACCCTAAGTGACAGAATATCTATATCGGGAGTAGGGTGTAGTGCGCTGAAATAAATAGAAGCACCTAGCCCTGGATTGAGCTGGGTGGACAAAGAGCCAGTGACACCTACACCTAATGAGGGTTTGAAGTATCTCTTGTCTTTGTACTTAGTGATCTCGAGATCAGGCCTGATGTGTTGTATATGATCAGGATCATATGATGTAGCTATGGTTGAAGTAGCTGCAGTTACAATGTCTGTAATCACTACAGAAGAAGTTACGATCAGATCATAGGTCTGGAATGTATAGGCATCGGCTTCGTGAGCGAAGCGTGCTACAACTAGATCCTCACCAGTCTTGAAGAGATACTCTTCAGGCAGCTCAGGAAGCGTCTCAGGCTCTTCAGAGCCCACGATGATAGTCTCAGTACGGGTTACATACCGGACCTCCTGCGGACGTGCCTCAAGCTCTCTGACCAGGTCAAGCAGGTAGTCTCCTTCTACGTACAGGTCTTTGATTAGCTTGTTAGCTGATCTGACTTTGATCCGTTCAATAGCTATGGCTGCAGATTGTTCAGCAGTGTTGGTGTTGATGATGCCTTGATACTGGTTGTGAATGCTCTTTATGTAGACGCAACTAGAAAGCGCTAGACCCGAAAGCACTAGCGCCGTTGCTATAAAGGCAAAGAACCGTATCTGTTTCAAGATATAGTCCCTAATGTCTTTTAGCATCTCATCCCCATCCTCCTGTTCCAGGCTTTACAGTCTCTTGGGTAATAGCTTCCTCTTCGGCTAGCTTTTGAATATGAGGTGTTGCGTAGATAGGATGTACCTGGATCTCACGTTCTCTAACCTCTTCGTACTTACAGATACGGAAAGGAAGCTTACTAGAGTTAGGATTCTCTCTAACGTAGGAGAGAACTCCACGTTGCATTAGCACATTACGTAGACGATCGATAGGGTTAATACCCATCCGACCACCTGTGACAATGTAATAGAATGTCTTCTCTTCTGAGAGGTAGAGACCTGGAGTCTCATCATTGAGTTCTGTTAGGTCCATTGTTAATCCATAGTGATTCGAATTGAATCTTGTGAGCTGTCATGTGTGGATGATTCGACTAGAATCGTTTCAGTACCGACAGCGATTAGACGGTGTGGTAGGCCTGGACAGACTACAAAAGCCTCTCCTGGTCCTAGTACGATTGATGTCACTCTGGCATTGGCGTCTAGGTAATCAATACCTAGTCTGCCTGATGTACAAAGTAGAGTCTCATGCTTACCCATGTGAACATGCATAGACGTGTTTTGATCTTGGTTGATTGTGATCATCTTCATACAGTAGTCTTTGTTGAAGAAGATCATCTCTGTACCCCAGCGCTTACGAATAAGTTGAGGTACGACGGTGCCAGCATAGTCACCATACACCTGTCTAACAGGATGTATAAAGGTTTCATTCTTTGTTGGTTCGCGTCGTTCCATTAGACCTTCCAATCTGGAGTGTTGATCATTTGTGGGAATAGCCGAATTAGATCACGGATGATGGCATTTCGAACCCATACAAATGCAGGGTTCTCAGGATCATCTACGTAGGGCTTGAGGATGTTAACGTAGTCGTAAGGGAGTTTGCGCCACATCTCATCTCCATCATCGTGCTTAGGACATGCGTGGAACTTAAACTCTTTATTGACGTGCGAGAACCAGAAGTTCCAGTTCTTATTAATCCATGGCTCTAGGTACTCATCAATCAATGTGATGATTAGTAGTTCATCTGTGCTTCGTAGGAATGCCTTTACGTTCGGTGGAATCGTTGCAGGAGTGCCGTTAACACTCTTCATAAAGTTCTTCCACTTGTCGTTACTGGCCTTCTCATTGATCTGGGTAGTGTTGGTTACAAAGCTCTGTAGAATCCCATCATCTTTAAGAATGTTATTGGCAAAAGATAAGATGTCGTCAAAGCTTACAGTTAGACTGTCTGTCGCAGACTCTCTGATCGTCAGACCAGGTAGGTCATTGCCGATAGTGAATCTGTCATTAATGGTGCTGTTGTTGATGGTACTTGAATCCATTATAATTGTCTCCGGATCATAGCCGTAGCGGAGGACGCCGTCAGCCCATTGATCTGTCTTGATGTTCGCCATATCAGCTCCTAGTGAGGGAAGTACTCGGCAATGCCTTCTTCGATTAGATGATAATTAAGGTCTAGCCAGTTATCAGGGTCATTACGATCGCCTTCGCGATCTATCACCACCCATATTCTAGCTGCCCATCTACCGAATCCGCCAGACTTAGTACGTTTATCTTTGAGAGATTGCATGATGATAGTATCACCAACACTCAACAGGGTCTGTACATAAGCCTTATCTTCAAGTCCTTCCCGTCTCTCGACGCCTCTGATCTCATCTGTGTTGATAGAATCTAACCTAATTTTAAGCCAGGTATAGTCATGGAATCCTTGATCTGCAAATACGTAGATCGTGTCACCATCGTAGATACGTGTAACCTCGGCATAGTAACTACGCTGTGGGAACGGTACCGGTAGCTTCTTCATCATGTTGATTTCGGATGCACTACGAAGTCAGACTCACTGGAACGACCTGTGTCTGAGATATTTATCCAGCCATACGTGTTCTTGTTCATGGCATCTCGCATTCCCTTCAGGATAGCTTTATCCTTCTTGGATAGCGTTACTAGTTTATCTTGTACTCTCATTGTGTCTCATATCCTATAAACATATGCATTACAGTTCCCTTAGCAGGTTCCATATAGTGAGCAATCCCAGCTGGGATCCTAAGGTACTCTCCAGTATGTAAGGTATATGTGTCTTCGTCTGTGATGACTCGACCATAACCAGAGATCATAATTGCTATCTCAGCTACATCAGGATGTGTATGGGGTGTACCTATTTTATGGAAGTGCATGATCTCACACTCGTTTGATAACTGACCGGGTAGTGTCAGGCTACCCATCTCTCCAAACTTAGTTTCTCTCATATGTCTTTCTCAAGAACTTGTTAATAGCATCTAGTGTAAAGGTTCTGTATGTAGCATGTTCTACAAGGAGTAGCTTATCCTTGCCAGCAATGTCTTGGCCGATAGTGCTGATCATCAAGGGTGTAGGTGGTCTATCGGTAACTAGATGGATACCGAACTTAGTACGATTGAATACGTACTCATTGTCACATTCAACAATACGTGTAGATACACATGTTCTGATCTTTGTGCTGTATGAAACACCAACAAATTCTGGCTCATAGGTTTCTGAATAGATGTCAATGTCTTTGAATACTTGTAGATGGTCTGTAGGCATCTCTACGACTACAGAGCTATGATGTTGTTCGTACATTATTCCTCTGGGATTGGAATGACAGAACCCAGTTCGACATGGTCGGGATTCAATCTATTAAAACTAAACTCTGCAATGTCTTTGCTTTCAGCAATTTGCAAGAACTTCTTGATGGCTGCAGCTTCGTCATTGGCAGTGATGTCTAGTTCAACGTATGCGGTATAAACTGCATCGCCTGTGATTAGATATTTAGGCATTGTCGTATACCTCCTTAAGGACTTCATCAAATATGACAGTGTACGGACTGTCTGGGTCAGTCATGAAGGCGACGACGCTCCAGATACCCTCTGATTCAAGATCAGAACATACCTGGTTAGCGCCATCGATTCCATGGTTAATGAATGCGATAGACCATAGGAGTTCATGCAGTTTAGGAATGTCCTTGTCTGTCAGTGATCTACTATAGCTAGTTGGCATATTCATCATTGTCCAATTCTGCTTGCCAATCTGTTGCCTGGATAATTAACTTACCGTTCTGAAGCATAGTCTTGTCTGACTTGGAATAGGCTTCATACTGTCTACCAGCCTCGTCTGTACGAATTGGCTTGATAGTTACAGTATCTGGATCAAGGTCAACAGTCAGATTTTTGTTGAATGCCGTGATCTTGTTCTTACCAAAGATCAGCATCAACCTAGGTAATGCCTCGCCAGGATAATCTGGATTGGTATGGAAGATCTCTGCTGCATCTGCTCTGTCCTTCAAGTCATTGTAGACGTGAACGATGGCGTTAGATCTGTACATCATCGCGCGTGCATCAGCAAGGTCATCGTTGACAGGCAACTTGATCTTAGTCTTGTCTAGAGGCATGTTCTTACGGTACTCAGCAGTAGCTATCATGCATGTGTGGTACTTGATCGCCATGTTCTTTTGAGCATTGGCAATCTGCGTGATCTTGGCAGTCTGGTCAAGATGCATGAAGTCCATGTAGTTGTAGGTGTTGTCACAGATAGTGAGTACCTTCTTCTTAGGATGACGCTGACGTACATACCGTAGGATTCTTTCCAAGGCAGAGAGTGTAGCTCCATCTTCGGAGTCGATAATGATAAGCTTCTCTGTGCTAATGAGGTCACGAATACCTGCATCAGCTCTGTTGTATAGATCCCACTGATGATCAGTCTTGATGTTCACATAGGGCGCCGCGGCCATACCGATTGTTAACTTCTCGCGCCGACTACCCTGATTCTTATTCTGCATCATAGAGATAATGCACTTAAGTCTAGGTTCAATTAGCGTATAGGAGTCATCGGTATAGTGCATGACAACGATTGTATCTGGATCAGACATAGCTACATCCATACCAATTGCTGTGACACAGGCTGTCTTGCCGGAGTTAGCTCTACCACCGAAGTAGATGACAGTACCAGTTGTGTAGATCATGCCACCTGAAAGAGCATTGGCGAAGTCTGTGAAGTACTCCATCTTGAATGTACTGCGATCTATGCCGCTCTCATCCTTCTCCTTCATCTGCTGAATGCTATCGTACCTGGCCATCTGATAATCAACACCAATCAGATCACGCTTGTAATCCTTCTCGATGTTACGAATGTCACTCTCGTGTTGAGCCATGACAGCATATAGATTGTCAGGGTCGCGCTGGACTTCGTCTGCATACTTCTGTGTAGCAGCAAGAAGACGCGCACGCTTCTCCTCATGTTTGCGATCACGGATGTGAGACACATCGGAGGCAATAGCTGAAAAGCTAATACCAGAGAACTCTTGGAGCTGCTTAATAAGCAGCTCCCGGCGAACGGCAGTTGTTTCCACAGCGATGATGGGAACCATACGTTCACAGATAAGTTCAGGCGCATCGTTATCAGAGGACTCACGCATAACCCATTCGAAAGCAGAACACATAGGCAAGCTACGGAAGTCATTCTCGTCATTGGACTTGAACAAATAAGAATCTGGATCAGTGTCTTCAGCCATATCTTCGGGAGGTAGTACTACCCAACAACCCATACCAACTGCATTCCTAAGAGCTTCAGCAAAGATCTTAGAGGTAGCTGTAGCACCAGCACGGTCCCAGTCTAGACAGAAGTATAGACGACGGACACCTAGCATCTTGAGAAGAGTCATATGGTCAGAAGTAAAGGCGGTCCCAGAGACCGCCACAGCATTCTTAATACCTAGACGATTGAGTTGAGCAAGGTCACCTGGACCTTCAACGATATATAAACCATTAGTCTTGGCTTCGCGGAGTGCGATGTCCAGCCCAAGTAGAGCCTTACGCTTCTCAAAGATATCGTTCTCGATTGTATTGATATACTTCGGACCTTCATCGCCAAGGTTCCTGCTGATGAATCCAATAGGCCTGCCTCTAAAATCTCTGACAGTGAACGTAGCCTTATTGGATCCGAAGAAACTAGTCTTGGTTGTACGCACCATCAGCGAGGTGTTGAGGTCTGCGTTAGACCAACCCTTGTCATATAGTAGGTTGATTAGATCATGTTCAGCGACAGTCCCACATGTAAGGAAGTCATTGGTCCAGTTCCGTTTCTCCATGTAGTCTGTATTCACAGCATCTGGAGCTTCAATGATGTCAGCAATATCCTGAGCTAGACGGAAGAGTCTTAGTCTCTCCTTCTCACGAGGAGAAGGAGCACCCATCTTGATCGGAATACCTAGAAGACTAGCTAGAGCCGGCACAGTCTCTGTCATCCATTCAGGACCAGTAGCTGGTAGGCCATCAATCTGATGAGCGGCTGCAAAGATATCGATATTAGCTCCACATGAAAAGCAATGAGCTGTCTCATATTGAGTCTTAGGATTCAACACCATAGATGGGGTGTTCTCTGCATGGAAGATACAGTTCAGCTTCTTCTGTCCTGGCTCTAAGAGTTCCTTGGATAGCAGGTAGTCTTCTAGTCGTGTTCTTAGAGCTGGAATCAGCTCATCTCTATTAGTTATGTACATTAATAAACCTTTGGTGGTAGGTATGTGCATCCTGGGATGCCGCTAGCAATCTTGTGTTGACATAGTTCATTGGCAGTAGTAGCAGCTCTGACCAAACCCTGAAAAGAGAATGTATTATCTTTGAACGCAACACCGATTGTGGCTGTAAACAAATCTCCGCATCCCATAGTCAGCAAAGGATCAGCTTTCTGATGGTGAGTGCTGATTGTTTTGTTATTGCTGGGGTCCTTGATATCTAAGATATCGATATCTCCCTCATGATTTGTATGAACGACATATTGAATACTGTTGTCTTCTGCCCATTTCTTCTTATATTCGTCACCAGTACATCTCCAGATAATAGGGACGTTGTTACATCGGAATTGGGTTAGCAGCTTTGCTGGAACCGTCCTATGCTTCGAATCGATGACTACGATATATGGATCATCACTCATATTCTGATACTGGGTTAAGATTCCACCAGGACACTTACCATAATCACTGATAATCAGGATCGTCTTTTTCAATGCTCTGGTGTATGAATCATATGGAGTCTGGCTGTAATTGAATCTCTTATCATATTCGTTCTGTGAATTTGGAAGTTTTACCTCCATTACCTGCTTGTAGTCTTCACCATGCTTCTCTAAGTATCTGGTTATTGTGTAGTTATGGCTAGATGTTGGTAAGATTCTAGTTCCAGAACCATTAGCTAGACTACTGACACAGAGTCCTACGTATCTGGCTGCACCAATTTCTTTCCATGACTCTTCGACCTTCATAGTACCGCTTGCAAAATCAAACTGACCTACAACCCAGTTATTAGCTATGATGTCGCCCATAATGACCATGTTATACGACATTTGGTTTTCCTTCAATATGACCACTAAGTGTGATAGGAGCCATCTGTACTGTGTTGGGATCTAAATCACCGATGCTACTACCACCTGTATATGAGATAGAAGATTGGACACCTCCTGTGAAGTATGCAAGGACAGATGCTACAGTTGTTTTACCGTCGTAAATAAAAGGCTTGGTACTAACTCCTTCAGGAGCAGCAGTATCTCTACCTAATACGTCAGACTGAAATTCTGCACTAGCCTGACCACGGAAGGTCTTCTGTAGAACTTGGTTTCGGTCTTTGGTGAAGTCTAAGACCTGGTCCTTTGATACTGGTTCAGGTACTAGCTCCCAGCCTGCGGATTCAAGTGTTCTTGATAAGACGCTACCTAGCATTACTCCATCTGCACCAGCAGATAGATACTTGGCAACTTGGCCAGGTTCGGAGATCCCACCATCGGCAATTACGTATGGCTCATAGTCATTATCACTCAGGTATTCTCTGATCATGTACACGGCACTTAGGTTGGGTATTCCTACGCCTGTCATTACCCTTGTAGAGCACGCGGCTCCAGGTCCGATACCTACCCTTAGGTGGGTACAGCAACCGTCTTGGACAGCTCTTAGAGCTGCTGCAGGAGTACAGATACTGCCGGACATGACATACCTAACAAATCTTTGACGTGCCATGAATGCTGTGAGCTCATGAGCACGAATCATATCTCCGTGAGCAATGTCTAAAGCGATATTGATCTTAGAGTTGGAGGGCCATTCATTTTCATCAGCAACCTCTGCGACTGTATTAAGGAATGAGGAGGCTTCGTCTAGTCCGATAGCAAAGAATACCTTTGATTCACGTCCGTACTTTTTTAAGATTAGTCGTCTCTCTTCTACTTCGATAAATCGACTGACTACAGCGTATTGTTTGTGATCAAGCATTGCGCCTGTAAGGTGACGTCCAGTAACGGTTTCCATAGGGGCAGACCAGATGAAGGGATATATCTGGGCATCACTTCTGGAATCAATAATTCCTTGACCAGGTATGATCGTTACATCATCTGTGGTTCTGTAAGGTGGTGATTTTAAGAAAGAGTTATTCACTCCCGAGAGTATGATCTCGGATGAAATCTGTGTGGTTTCCATTTATTCCCTTGTGGCGTCTAGCTGAATCTTTTCATCAACGGCTTGCCATTCATTACGCAAGCCATCGTAGTACGCTTCTTCTAGGATGATAGTGAGATCAATCTCGACAGCATCTTCCATTGTTAGGGAAGGTACGTGATTGACCATGATTTCTGTGGCTTCTTCGTAACTAAGGTACGGGCCAAAGGTTCTCAGTAGTTTCCGCTGATTTCTGCGGTTGTAATAGTTGTATACCCTGATTAGAAAGTATGTGTCGAGACTGTTGTTCACTAGTTAGATACTCACTTCGTTTGGTTTACCACTTTCGTTGTAACAGAAGTCAGAGAATGAACAGAACCTGCAGTTCCAATCACCCTTGATGACTGGGATCAGTTGTCGCTTAGGCTTCTTCTTGTCGATGACTCTCTGCTTGTTTTCTTCTACGATCTCAGCACGCCGTACAACCTTAGATGTATCAGCCTTGCTTAGCTCCTTACGATCAAAGAGTTCTAAGATCCTTTCTTCTGAATATCTTAGTTCGAAATCTCTCTCTGGAATAACTCCAGCTTCGATGTGTTCTTGTACGTATGCATATCCATCTTCCAAGATAGATGTGATTGTGATGTGACTTTCGATCCAAGGACTAACTACAGGGGTGATACCACGGTAAAAGATCTTTACGATGTCTCCCTGGTCTTCAGTCTTTACTTCAAACTCAGCATACTTTCCAGTATCTCTGGCACCGTAGACTAGTCGACTATGGTCGAAGTCAGGACGCTCCTTAGCCCAGAACCAATCGTATAGGGCAATCTGCATTAGGTTGCTATCACGTGGAGTTCCCAGAATAGCTGGTCGCCTGCTTGTAGCAGGACTACCCATAACCATCTTGGCTCCATGACCATATACGGACTTAATCTCTACAACAGTTTTCATAGAGTTGAATGGATTGATGACGATCAAGTCCATTTTTCCGGAGACACCAATGTCTGGAACATATATTGGAGTCTGTTCGGCAATGAATACACCGGACTTCTTGGCAAGCTCAATCAGGTGAGTCTCATATAGCTCACCAGCAGCCCAGATCCAACGCATGTATTTGTCTACAGGCTTTTTGATACTGGCTGCTTGTTCAACAACATTAATTAGGTACGTGTAAGCATCTCTGTCAAAGAAGACAAGGTCAGATGCTAGACGTAAAAAAGAGGCACGCCGACATTTGCCGGCGACCACTGTTTCATCGTATTCGTTTTGGTGAACCGAGGAGGCCTCACTGGGCCAGACACTTGGAGCTTTATACTGCCCCATTCTAGGTCTGGTCATGTAATCAGTGAGGTACTCAGTTACAGCCCAGGTCTTAGGATTCATCTAGGTTCAGCTCCGCTAGCACCTCGTCTGCGTCTTCTGCTGTGACTTGTTCTGCAGCGACAGCTTCGACAGCCTTAAGTGTCTCTTCCATCTGAGCCTGTTGGTTAGCAGCAGCCTGTTCCTGGATCTCCTGGAATCGAGCTTCTGCAAACTCAGGGAACTCTTCGAGGTCTAGTACAACTAGCTGATTACCATCAGCGTCCTTGATAGTCTGGATTTTCTCCACAACCCAGTCTACGTATAGACTGATCTGTAGGTTCTGTTGGGAAAGCCACTTGACTTGCTTGTTGAGAGCAGAGAACTGCCTCATGTAGTCTTCCTGGGTATTCTTCTTCTTAATAGGCTGGCGTGTATGTGGATTTAGGAGTGTCATGTTCTTTCCTTGTAGTAAACGACTACAGACATCTGATTTGGGTTGTACTTGTAAGGGGTCTCTATAGTAGAGACTACCTCGAATTCTGGATGGAGGTTAAACCAATCCTTATAGTCTGTGTGTGGGTAGAATGTCTTTCTGATATACCTGACTCTTTCGATAGGCATAAGACCTCCTTCTAGACAACAACAGGCTTCTTGGGCGGAGTGCTGTTCCCCAGGTATACAACCTGGCTGGAGTTAAAGCATGTATTGCCATCCTTATCTTGGTAGATAACTGCATAGCCGTTCATGCCATTGGACTTGTACGCTGCCGTTGAGGCCCATGAGTAACTCATTAGACCGGCAAGACAACCCTGTTCGATAAGAAGAGTGCCGTTGTATACACCCTGGTAGATCTGATGTGTATGACCACAGATAATAGAGTCATATGTTCCAGGTGGGAAGCGGTTCTTGAACTTGTCGTTCCAGAAGTTGACTGTATGTCCAGGCTTGCTTCCGCCCTTACCATGAGGATGAATAAACAAGGTCTTGCCGACCTGTACCCACCAGCTCTCTCGTGGTTGGAAGATAACGTTATCGAAGTCTAGCTTCTCAACTAAGACTCCAAACTGATTAAGACGTTCACCGTTGGCAATTCGAGCTAGTAGGTTGGGTCTAAGGACTTGTGATGCTTCCTTATCAAAGCCATGGCGCTTAACTGCCTTAGCTACTCTGATGTCGTGGTTACCCTCGACTACAATTACCTTCTTGAATCGCTTACGCATACTATCAATGAAGTCAAATGCGCACATGTACTCATCATTAGCAGCGATTCTACGATGCTTTTCGAAGGTACTGAATACATATCCATCTAGGATATCACCGTTTAGAACTAGTATATCAGCATCACCATCGCGATCTAGCGCGTACTCAATGAGATCCAGTCTAGTGAACGGGAAGTGAATGTCACTTAGGCAGAGGATCTTGGTAGTGATGTCTTCACTAGGGATGACACCTACGAAACTGTACTCAGCTTCCTCCTCATACTGTTCTTGAATCTTAGCGAGCTTCTCCCACATATCTCCAGTGGGGTGACCCTTGTCTGCGATGTATGCTTTACATACATCCTGATTTAGGTTGTCTCGTGCGATCTTCCTACGTATAGCTTCAGAACTTCTTAGCGTTCTGAAACCAGGTAGGCCTGTGTTATAGAACTTAGCCAATTGTTCAGCTATTTTGGTTGATGCGTCTCCAGTGGCTAGCATCATTCTTAGAAAGTGCTCTTCCTCTGGTGACCATTTATAGCTACTCATTCGAACTCCTGTATAGATCAACTAGATACGATGCTAAAAACTTAGTCGGATCAGCTGATTGGCAATTGCCATGTAATACGATGATGTCGTTAATCTCTGGAACTTGGTCTAACATAAGTAACTTACTAAAGGTGCTACCAAAGATAACCACCTCTGCAGTACCAGTGCTGTCAGACATTTCCATGAACATCATCTTTTTTCCTTTTTTGTCAGTGTGTAGGCGGACTTTGTCAACAGATCCCGCAATCCTTCTTCCCTTACCTTCTACAGAGCAGACGATACGGGTAACTTGTGGATGCATTAGATCTGCTGGATGATTATTGATATAGCAACCAATAGCTTTACCCTGGTTGATGATATCTCCAATCGATAGAGCTATCTCTTTATATCTGGCGACTTCTGGTCTCTTAGGAGGCTCTTCTGGTATTGCCAGGAGTCTATGTACTCGGGTCTTAGCGTGAGTCTCTAGGAATTCTTCCTCTTCTTCTGTTAGATCTCGCAGTGTCTTCCTGCTCTTAATGTACTTTAGTTCTTTCTTTCTTGCTACAAGCTCAGTTAGTTTTATGTTCTCAGCTGTACGCTGCTTATTGGTAGCTAGCCGCTCATAGTAGTCTTGCCTGCTCTTGAACCATTCATATAGGTTCTCAGCCTCGGCAAGTAGTTCTGATCTGTAATATCCCATCCTGTCAAATACACCTGCTGCAATAAGATCCTTGAACGCCTTACTGTTACACCGGGTCGGCGTCAGCCGTTCAATAAAGTCGTAGACATCTTTGTAGGGGTGTTTGCCACGCGAACGCATGATCTGTCTGGCAGCGGTGATACCTATACCAGAGATAGCTCCTAGGCCAAAGAAGATCTCACCACCTTGGATGGTGAAGTCCAAGTCTGAGGAGTTGATGCTTGGAGGATTGATTGAGATACCAAGTGTCTTGGCCTCATGGACGTATTCAGGCGCCTTGAGGCGCCAGTCCTTAGGCTGTAGTGTCTTAGAACGCTGTGTCATCAACGCACAGAAGAACTCGATTGTGTAGTTGGCTTTGAACCAAGCACATAGGTAGGTCACGACACTGTAGGCGATTGCATGGCTGTTTTTGCTGACTAGCCCATTCGCCAGGATGTAGTTGTGCTCTGGATGATCTACATGCAGGTTATAAACCTGCTTATGACCAGTGGGCTTGATGCTTTTGATTTTAAGGTGTGTGATATCGCTTCCACAGATTGTATTTGCGATTGAGTTTGATTCCATCTGAATCCTTGTAGATGAGCTGACCTAGTTTAGTAACATCAGCCTCTCTGTAGTACGCAATCTTGTAGATAGTACTTGTGGGCTTAATGCTAGGAGGTGGGATAGATAGGTGTTTGTAAATCAGCGAGCTTATTTGCTTTAGAAACAGTTCAGATCCTGAATAAAAAACAAGACCCACTTGATCGACACCTGACAATTTATAAACACAACCGTCGCCATCTAGAATTCCTCTTAGAATATGATTCTCTAAGGATTCCTGGATAGCTGGTAGGAATTCGTTGTGAGTCTTATTTGTAAGAAAGCCTAGTCGAATAAGACTATCCTTTAAAAACTTGTCTCTGAGCTGAAATTGATAATGGGTAGATCTGTTAACTGTCTTACCTACAATCTGCTGAATACCAGGCTCTCTGGTGGTGATACCGCTACCGTTAGCGATCTCGTTTGAAACCAAGGTTGCTAAATCTTTGTCAGATGAACAAAAGCCTATAGCATTTCTAGTGCATATCCATCCATCAGTAATCATTAGTCCTAAGATGTAAGCCTTAGTAGGTGTATCTACTTTAGCAAAGTAAGATGAATCTCTTAATATTCTTTGGCTTGCTGTACTTAAGTCTCTACGAGATACACCGTACTTAGTGCAAATATCATAGATGCTCTTAGTACTTTTGAATGGCCAGTTAAGCTGATCTAGTATTTGATGCGCTGTTAGACCATGGATATATAGTTTAATAACTTCTTGTTCTAGATCAGGTGTACGGATTTGTTTAGACATATAAATATTACTCCTTTAGTATAGTACATACTACATCTTATCAGAGTAGTCTATTCATTGTCAGCCCAAGCCTAAAAATGTTCCATGCTGTGTGATACTTGTTGTCTGCACATAGGAACTTGTGGTCCAAAGTACATTCGACAGTTGTATTGTCTTCAAAAGTTATTAGATATGTTTCTTGTATTCCTGAATCAACTAGCTCAACGACAGGGGCTATGACCGTCCCTTCCGGTGTAGATACAATGATCTTGTCTTCTGGCGTCAGAGTGTCGAGAGCCTTATTTCCTTGAGTAGTTTTAACCAGCTCAGTGCCGATCAAACATTTATTAAAGCAGTTGTGGGAGACTAGCCCGTTTTCTAAGATGAAGTTGTGATGCTTAGGCACACCGATATCGTAGACCTGCTGATAACCAGCAGGTCTTGAAGAGACTACTTTCATGCTTGTCCTTAGTCGATGTTTGCTTCTACTGTTTCGAGCCCTTCTTCCTCAGCATTAGCTTTTTCAGCTTCTACTCTAGCTTGTTCTTCATTAGCAGTCTTGACAATAGCTCGTTTGCGTATATCATCCTCTAGATTTTCTAGATGTACTAGACGCTCCTCAAGGTATTTGATAGAGTTAAGACGACGTTGGTGGTCTATGCGACTACCAGGGTGCTCGCCAAGAATATCGTTGATCCTACTAAGGATATCTAGTGCCTGTTCGTGAGGTTTTGATGCCATTTTTTATCTCCTAAGAGTGTTTCTAAATATTAATGTGGCACTGATGGTACCATGGTTTGAGTGTCTGTTTTACGGGACTTTTGTTTGTGGTTTAAAACCAGATCTTAGTAATTGGTAGAACTTACTACCATGAACACAGTACTGTATACTGGGTTTGTATTATATGTAAGGGGGAAATAATGAGTGGACCTATTGAGTCTGGAGGAGTTGGTAGTGGCGGTGGCGGTGGTCTCACGACGATCGGTCCTTTTGCGACCCCTCCAGCCACTCCCACCAATGGCGACTACCACGTTTCCAATGATGGGCCGATTGCGCAGGTGAGATCCGCGGGGACCTGGGTATCTGTGATCCCTGGAGCGGGGCCCATCGTCGTTCCGGATGCGTCGTGGACTACCGTGTCGGGCACGCCGAACCTGGCGATCGACGGTGGATTGCTGAATTTCATTCCGACGCCACACGCCACACGCTCGTTGATCTACAAGGCGGCACCAGCAACCCCGTATACCATTACAGTTGGCTATGTTGTCGCTCCGTACAACATTACGAACACTACTCCGGCCATCTTGCAAGTCGGGTTCTACAATATTGCAGCAGATGATGGCTTGGTTCTTGTGCAGTGTGACGATTCAAGCAGGGCACGAGCCATCAAGTACACCACGGCTTCGACTGCTGGAGGTGCGAGCGTATCGAAAACTGGAGGGGTGTTCTTCACGGGAATGCAGCGGCTGGCAGGCATTTCGTGGATGCGCCTGACAAACGATGGCACTGATATCACCTTGGTCCAGATGAACGGACCGCGAGGCCCTGCACAGCCTTTCTACACAGAGTTGGAATCAGGTTTCTCTCCTGACGCCATCATGTTAGCCATGACTGGCGCGAGTGCACAGATCGTGCACTACGAGGTGACCTAAATGGGATCATTCTACGAAATCGTAACATTGAATAAACCGACCACCTATAGTTATGAAACAGTATCTGATCCAGCCTAATCTAATAGGAGTAGAAAATGACTACCATCATTGACCATTCAGATGGCTTTAAGCTCGGCACGGGAGATCGTGATAACGACTTCGCTGTTGATGCTACTACCGGCACTATCACTATCGCCGGTCCTAGATTTTACCAACCAGATACTGTAGATCCAACTAGTCCAACACCAGTTTCTGGTGATAGATACTACAACACGACTGACAAAATATGGCACTGGTATGACGGAACAGTCTGGATGACACCCTCTACTGCAGACTCGGATAGTATTGTAAAGGTGTTCTCGGCATCTGATCTTCCAGCTACTATTACTGCACCCGATGGTGAAACTAGACATCCTTTGGTGTTGGGTAAAAACTATAAGTTTCAAACTACTATGGTATTGCCTAAGCTATTGATTCCAACGGCTATTAGTCCTACAGATTTTACTGCAACATCTATTTCGACTTCGCATCTGAATGTAACTCTTCTTTTTGATGGAGACGATAAGGCCCATATTTGGGGACGTGATATCGGACCCTTCGCTATGCAAGATGTTCAGCTCGTAGATATCAGTAATGCGGGAGCTGGCAGAGGGACGAATCTCTTTGATCTCGTAGGTGGTACGGAGATTTCCTTTATCTCTCTTGATTTCATGACTTTTTTCAAGTTTAAGAAGATGGGTAATCTTGTCGACATTGCTTTCCAAATCGATGGTATTCTTATTGAGGATCCATTAATAGGGTTTGTTTCGCGAATCAATTCTGGTCAGGATATTAGTCATCATGTTATTGGCATGCGTATATCTCAGACAGATACTGGGCCAGGACCTGCAGATAAGCCACAGCTTTGTTTTCAGGGCCCACTGACAACAGCAACTATTGGTCTTTGTAATATTAACCAGGGATCCTCTGATTCGGCTTTTTGTGTTGATAGCGCGGCGACGGGTAGCTATGATTTCACGGGCAATTCCTATGGTGGAGTTGCTTCGGGTGGTTTCTTCTTTCTTCCTGATGTTTCACAATCACTTACAGCGTTTGCAAATGCTGATATTGCTATTACAAGTTTCTCTGACTCAACAGAGGACCCGGGCGTAGATACTACAGTCAATTTTGCTAGCCAGCCTGGGTTTACCCGGGGTCAAACGATCCTTATTGGTGATGAGGCTGCTTATGATGGCCTTCATCAGATTGTAAGGGTAGCTGCCGATGAGCTTTCTTTTGATATCAACGTAGTGCACAGTACTTCAGCAGCAGGTACACTTAAGGTGACTCGTGTCACTACTTCAGGTACACATCCTCTCGTTGATGGCCAAACAAATACAATCTCAGGTACTACAAGTTATAATGGAACAACAGAGATTCTGTTTGCTGTTAGTGCGACTTTTGATATTCCAGTAGCTTTTGTTGCTGATGACGCGACTGGAACTGTTGTGTCGAGTAGTAAAACACAAGCTATAGTTGGTGTTAATGCACAAAGTAATGGTGCTCTGCCCAATAGCGTGGTTACAGCAGAAGTATCACTTACTGACAACGGGGCTACAACCGCGATCCCAGCAGCAGGTGCTCTTGTTGAGATCAATGTAGATACGACCTACGTATCTAATGGTAGCGAACGACTGACGGTTAACTCAACTACAGGCGTGACTACTGTTGATGCTTTAAGTGCTGTGAAATTGAAGTTCGATGGAAACTATCACGTAGAGCCTACTACTTCAACTAAAACCCTGTCTGTGCGCTCTGTAATTGTACATCCTGTTGCTACGACTGTTACGTTTACAAACGGTACAAATCTTGTAAATGAGACTGGTACTACTCTTGTTGATGGTGATCTAATCTCGTTTAGAAACGCAGCAGGTACTCTACCTGCTGAATTGCGGAATGATATTGTATATTCCGTTGTAAGTCAGGCTACTAACAGCTTTCAGCTTTCGTATACAGCTGGTGGGGCGGCTATTGCCTTTACCGACGACGGAACTCCAGTTAACAGCTATCAACTGGCAAAAATAGATGGATCTATACCTCGCAACCAAATTGCTAGTGCAAGTCCACGTGACTTAATTCCTCAGGCGCTGGTTGCAGCTACACTCGACAGTGAAATGTTTGTGGTTGTTTGTAACAATGATGATGCAGTTGATATTAACGTGATTCACTGCTACAGTCGATACTCACAGTAAACTTCTAGGATTTTCAAATGGCTACTTTTAGTACAATTCCGAGCGCTAACAACGGGCTCCAGAAGACTATGCTCATCACGGATGTCTCAGCTGGTGATCGTATTGATTGTCAGGCTATCTTAGGCCGTACTGCACGAGGTCTTCAGCTTCATGTAGGAGCTACCACTGATGACGTCAGTTACAGGCTGAACAGTCTTTTAAGGCTAAATAAGCACACTGAAGACTTCGTCGATGAGACTATTTTGATGTGGGCAGTCTCGCCTGAGTTCCCTGTCTATTCGTCTACGGGTGCGCTTTCTCATACTATGATTGATGCAATTCAGATTAGCTCAATCGAGATTACTGCCTTGACACTGGCCAGTGGTACCACGATTGAGATCATTATCTGGTAGCTATCGGTATACTACTGAATTTAGGACTACTGTCCATCCCTTCTTAATAGTGTCTTGTGTTAGCGCTAGTGACTCTGACCAACCACTTTCAAACAGCTGTGATGGCATACTTTCTAGTGGAATTGCGAAGTCGTCTGTGTTGATTGTGAATGACTTGTTAAGGATGTCTTTCAACTCTCCTTTCATGCAGATGATCTTGGCTGGGCCATTGATTCTAATCATTTGTTCTCCATTAAGCTCATACATCGTTTATGTATCTGCATGAGTATTCGTGTGTGTGTATATAGTTCTTCGATACTGCAGAGATGTTGGTATCCTTCGCCTGCGAAGCGCCAGTTCATACAGCCGTCAAACTTTACAGAACCTTCGTAATATATATCTGGGTCGTTGCCCATGATGTCTTCTGCAGGTTTGATAATGAACGATATAACCGATGAATTAACTGGGTTTAACCAGTAGTCGAATACTATCTCATCTAGCTCGAATTGGTCGTTAATCTGTTTAATCATTTAGTAGACTCTCGATCTCGGTGTCTGTGAGTGTGTTTAGGTAGCCAGTATGATACACGAGTGTTTTTCCAGATAACCGGTGTTCTGGTGGGTTGGGCCCACATCTGGCAATTACGTTGACAGTAGGTAATTTGATCTCAAGTTCAGACCATGTATATTCTGGCCAGTAACCGTAATCGGTTTTATATTCTCGGATAACCTGATCAACTATATCGTGGTCGATATTAACGATCTTTTCGATTAGTTCCCTGATCACTGTCCCTGCCTATAAGCTGCTACAGCTACTGGCCATAGTTCTGAGGCAATGGACAGACAGGCTTGGGCGACAACCTGTATTTCTTGTTGAGCCCCCTCGTGTGTTCTGAGGCTAATGAACTTGATTAGATTGTTTAGGTTCACCGTACCGTAATAGGTCGTGTACATATTCTGAGGTAGGACACCACGTGCCTGTTCCCGACACACACCCTTCTCCATTAGCAGATTGTATAGGTCTATAGATTCTTGATGATGTTCTCTTACTAGCTGGTCCATATGAATATGTCCCTGCCCTTCATCTACAATCCATGGGTTGATTAATCCCTCGGGGTTGCTAGCCTGTCTGTTGGACTTATGCTGGCTTCTAAACTCTCTTGGTGCGTAGAACTGTATGTTCTCTGCAGTATATCGTCTACTGATCTCATTGTAAGACCAGGTTCTGTGACGGTGATGTTGGCTGCGGACAAATAACGGTACCTTGAACCTGAGTGTTACGAGATTGTGCTCAAATACGGAGGTATGGCGGTGCTTAGCCAGGTAGGTAATGAGCTTTTTATCTCTGTCATCGAGTTCGGTTACGTGCTTGTTGAATGAGGCTCTAGCAGCATTTACGATCGTGATGTCCGTGCCCATATGGTCGATGTATTCGACGCTACCGATCTCATCATCGTATAGGTAGATGGTATTCATTGTTTCTCCGGTGCATCTATCCACAGCCAGTGGCTAGGCCAATCGTCGTCAGCTGAAATGAATTGATATCGTTTGTATTCGTGTGAGGTATTGATGGACCAGCCGTACTTGGTCTCGACTATGCCTGTTATCGCATCGCCACCGATATGTATTACTACTCGACGGTATTTGTCTGTAGTGTATCTAGGATCCTCTGAAGACCAGCTGTAGGTCATGATCTATCGATACCGATAGGGTAACGGTTATATACCCATAGCCATCCATCCATGGCTTTGCCAGAGATTCCGCCACCAGTGTGGTCCGTTAATATTACAGGACAACCTACAATCTTTGGCATTGACTTATACCATTCGTTTACAACATCCTCGAAATTGATATCGTTGGTGATGATCATTTTCTCTTTGTAGTTGATTCGGATCATCTATGCCCCACACCCGTTGTTAGAGGTATTGTGTTATAAACCCAGGTCCAGCCCTTCTGTAACGTCGTTATCGTAAGTCCATGCTCATCTATGTGTGTTGAGAGAGGGCAGTTGTACCCCGAAGACTTAGCCCATTCTATGGGGATTTCTCTAAAGTGATTGATATCTGTAGTGATGATCATTTGCTCACTGTAATTAACTCTAATCAATGATGTTTCCCTTGTGTTTTTCACCTGTGGAGACGACTCCGTTGCTGTATACATATTGCCATTCTGGATGCATTCGGATGATACCTAGTCCATCCATCTTCATAGGACAGGGTATACCTGCCTTTGCTTCATTCCAGTTTGTGACTACTTCGTATATTGTTGTAGTTGCTATCAGCATCTTCTGCTTTATGTTAATGCGTGTCATCTGGCTCTCTAGTATATGAGTTAAGTTCGCCTGTGCAATACACGAGAGTTTGTCTATCTTTGGGTAACTCAGGTCCACATTTGATAATGATTGTGATTGTATAGGTATTAATATCTGTTTCAATTTCCGACCACATGTATTCTGGCCAGCAGTCGTAATCTGCCAAGTATTCGAGGAGTGCCTGGTCGAAACCTCTAGCTTCTTTCTTCGAGATCTTGCTACATAACTCCGTCAACATCTGCTAACTCCATGCCTTCAGCTAGGATGAGAGAGATTGTGTAGTATTTGCCTTCAGTGGTCAGAAACTGGTGATCGGGGGTACAAGTGACCTCCGAACCGTCTGAGAACGTATAGGTATTCACTTGCTGCATACCCTGGTCGTGGAACTGGGTGACAGGAGCGGCTGCAGGGCCACTGTCACCTAGGCATGGGACCCAGATGGACTCTGCCCTGGACACTAGGTCCTCGATCTTCCTAGGCCCTTCAAAGGTCTCTACTACTGTATCTCCTGCTAGGCAATAATTAGCAAATCCGATGAGTACGTTCTCCCAGAAGTGCTCTGCATATTCTGGGGTGATGCCGGCTTTGATAGAGCCGGCAATAAACTTGGGTTTAACCGACTGTAGGACGCTCATCTTTTTCTTACCTAGTGCACGTCTGACTGTATCGGCTTCTTCTAGGTTGAAACCAGCAATTTCTGATACGATCTGCATCATCTGCTCTTGGTAGACGAGAGTCCAGTTGGTGTCCTTGAGGATTTCGTTGATAGCTTCAGGTTGGTTGCTTAGCTGGTAGCCAGCGTTCTTATTGTCGATGTATTCGTCTAGTAACCCGGCATCGATTGGTCCTGGACGGTTGAGAGATGTTAGATCTCCTAGTTCTTCGATAGAGGTTGGAGTTGTCCTGGACATTAGGTCCCTGACAACTCCGGGGCTTGCTTCCATCTGGAAGATACCGGTTAGAAACCCAGCGTGCATTAGCTTGTAAGCACGCTCATCGCCATCAGGGATCTTATACATGTCTGCTTCGGTGATGGTGATGCCGTGTTCTTGGTTGACTAGGCGGCAACACTCCTTCAAGATAGATAGGTTCTCTAAGCTTAGATAATCGACCTTGATGACTCCTAGTTCCTCGACATCATGCATATCCATGGCGGTAATGCGCTTCTTGATCTTGGTCTTGACGTATTTGTTGACTGTATCTTCCTTAATGTAGGTAGGTACAACGTCGTCAATTGGGTTATCGCTGATCACTACCCCGGCAGCGTGAATACCTGCCTTGGAGACCATACCTTCTAGGAACTTGGCGTCTCTGTATAGATCTGGGTACTGGGTCTTGAATCTAGGATAGGCTTCTATGATGTCTTCTAGACTAGCTGCCTGACCGTATTGTCCATCAGGTACATGCTTTTTAACAGCTTCTCCATCAGACCTGGGTAGGCCGTGGGTACGATACCAGGACTCGATGATGCCCTTTGGCTTGAATACAGGGTAGGTACCAATATGGGCTACGTGGTCATCACCATAGTAGTCCTTGGCCCATTGCATTGCCTTGTACTTGTCCAGCGCATCGAAGTCACTGTCAATATCTGGCGGCGCACCACCGATAGTGTCGCTTCTGGCCTTATCGTGATCGAATTGGTCAGTAAGACCTAGTAGGTACAGTAGGATACTGTTGTGTGGGTTGGTATCGAAGCTAATGTTCTTGGTAAGAGCCTTAGCTAGTAGCTCTTGATCTCTGACGGTGATCTGGTTCTCTTCGAACTCAAGAAAGTCAGGGTCAATCTGTACCAGTCTGTCTTGTTTGTAGTGTGTTCGTAATTCCATGAGTCCTCCTGACAGCAGGCGAACTCATTCGCCTACAGATAGATTGGGTTTTGATAGGCCTTGATACCAAGGCCCCAGCGTAGCTTCTTTAGCTCTGGAGTGATCTTGAAGCTAGGACCTGTGTCGGCAGGGGGTGCAAAGACTCTGATGTTGATGTCTTTGTCACTGCGGCAACGGATTTCCTCGATATCTCTGGCAAAGATCTCATCCTGCATGATCTCCAAGCTTCTGATAACTTGCTTTACTCCATCTTTCTCTAGATCGTGTCTAGGTGCGATAGAATCAAGAGGAGAACAGGTAATGATATCTAGGTGTGTGTAGTGGTTAGGAGGTGGGACCGGTGTGTAGTTCCGGAAGCCGCCATCAGTTCCTACATGCTTCTTACCATTGATCTTGATCGTTGGTAAACGCATATAACCACTGATACTACTAGACGCCAGTACGGCGTCTCTAAGTTCATTGTCTGTGGTCATGTTATGGGTACTGAGATTATAGTATTGACCGTCTGTTAACGAGACTACACCTGCAGCGAATGGGATCTTGATGTCTTCTAAGAAGACATGTTCATTCATCCTATCTCGCATGGGCTTAAGGCTATATAGACCTTGGAAGGGCCACCACCACTGCAGTTTAAGAATGTTATTGTGACTGTTGATAGTTTCCCAGATAGCACGTAGTTCCTGGAATTTACCTTGTGCGACCATAACCCCATTCATAGCACCGATACTGGTACCGTATATGAAGTCGTAATCGTGTTCCTGTAGGAGATGAGCAAGGACCGGGATTTGGCAATAGCCGCGGAGTGCCCCTCCGCTCAAACATAGTCCTCTCATTGTTTCTCCATGTGGCAGTGTGACTCCAAAGTTATGCATTAGGAGTCAGCAGTAATTATCTACGCCCTCTATCTTTAGTCGGGTAGCTCGTAGAGAATTAGGATTAGATGGTGAGAGGTACTGTCTGTGCCGGCGGATTGTCTATTGGTTGCTTCGCTTCGTATTTGATATTTCCAATAGTCTTAGTCCACACTGGATTCTTTGTACTGTCGGATCTTGTTATGTTTGTACTGTCACCTGCAAAATTAGCTATAAAAGCTTCCCAATCAATAGTTACTTGGGCACCGTCGCTATCAATAGCGACTTGGTATATCACACCGGCTTTGCCGTCTATGTGACCATTTATGGTTGTAAGTAATGCCTGTACTTCTACTGAAGTCATTGTTATCTCCTTTGGCTATATGAGAACTCGACTATTACGACTGTCTTTATAGCTGTTTGTGGTTTCTTATTACGATAGTCCGACACCTGAGATACCACCTATGATCATCCACAAATAACTATCTGATCCATTAAGTCTTATCATTGTCGATCTTAACATTAGTGTTTCGCCAATTTCATCGAAGGTCATGATGGTATTACCATTGTCGTTGATGATGCTATCTGCAGTAATCACTCTGTTGCCACCACCATCGGTATCTAGTGAAAGTATTAATATATGTCCATCTTCTGTTGGATCTGCGAGCGTATTTGTCTCGCCTTCGGTACCAGTCGTCATATATATTCTTGCTGAACCAGTGACTGGGATTGCTGCTGCATCACCAGGATCTGCGACAATCTTGATTTGCCCGCTGACGTGGAACTCATCGTCACTGCTGTCGGTGTACATCAGGGTATTGGGGTCCTCATTTTCGACCCATATTTGTCCCGTATCTGCGGTAAACCCTGGTCCCGTAGTCTGCTCCTGTAGCCGAAGCCCACTGCCCTGAATATTCAGAAGCCCATTTGTCACCGAACCATAGGTGGCTGCTACTGGATTCTTCGTACGCACATAAGGCTCGTCCACATCACCGTTTTGAATAGTTACGCCCCAGATGAAGAACTCGGAGTCAGTGACGCTGTCGTGGCCTATTAGGTTGAGGTCCAGGAAGTCGCCGGTATCGGCCGTCATGACGAAGCTAAAGTATTCCCAAGCGGTGGTCAGCGTCTGCGATCCGAAGGCGGTGCCATCACCTAGGTCACCGTTGAGTTGAAGCGTAGCCGCGGACACCGACCCACGTTTAGCCCAGAAACTTAAGGTGTAGGTGGCGCTATTAGTCAGCGTGATATTGTGCCGTAGGAGTTTATTGCCGGTGGCGTCAGCAGCGAGAATACGCGTTCTCGTGGTCGTTGTCTCGCCGGTTGGTGAGGCTAGGTGATTAGCCGTTGAGTCGCCCCAGCCTCCATTGTGCACCCAAATGGCATTAGTGAGGTCCTCGGAGAACGTAAGCAGATTCTCGATTAGGCCGTGTCCACCAGATGGAGTATTAACTGTGAGTGATTGAACATTGGTGAACGATACACTCGACCCATTAAGAGCAAACTCCCAGTCCACGCTCGTATCGTCTGTAAACCAAGGGCGCGACGTCGAGGCCTCGTTCCAGAACCCACCGAATCCCGCAAAAGCTCCGGGGGGGCCGGATCGGTCAGATAGATACCACACGCCTCTGTTGTTCACTTCGGTGAATACCTCGAGAGCGCCGCCGATCCGTAGCGAAAAGCGATCATCGGCTTCCATGACGATGTCATCATCAGCGTAGATGGTGATGTCGCCCGTCGCACCGGTGGTGCCCTCGATCCTAGTGTTTGCATCCCAAAAGATGCCTGCACCGGTTGGTACCGTCAGGCTACCGACCGTTAGCGTCGCATCCGTGAATGATACGCTGTCTGCGTGTCTCGCTAGCTCCCAGTCCACGGATGCGTCGTCTGTGAACCAAGGTGTGGTGGGCGCATCATTTTGCACCCAGTAGTCACCATATCCTACGGGTGTGGCTGGAGGTGTCCCGGATTCTTGGATAGAAAGACGCGCTGCATTGGCCACTGTACGAATCTCGAGTTCGGAGTTGTTAATTACCACTGATGGGGAACTAGCAGAGGCTCCGACGTAAAGCCGGTGCGCATTAAGTGAATGCAAATCCAAACGCCCTGCGCTGATGTTTCCTGCAATGCGTGTGTCGATTTCACCAAACTCAATTCGGCCATCAGTACCAAGAGACAGTGCGATGCTTGCTCCAGTATTGGTGATTGTCATGTTGGCCACAGTCAGTTGACCGTCTTTGTCCCACGAATATTCTACCGTAGCGGCTATCTGTACCTTGTCTACGATCGGCGTGGTAGTAAGGGTGTTGCGTGTTCTGGTGATACGGATTAGGTATTCGGTACCTGTTCCGGTGGCCCATGAGGGTATGTCGGCATCGAGCCATGCGACGACACCAGTGTTTCTAAAGGCGTTAGTTCCGTCTGTCGGAGTAAACGTGGCCCAGGTCCCAGTCCCTGTAGAGAAGTCGAATACTGGAGCGATGCCAGCGGCACTAGCGCCAGTATCAAGTAAGAATTCTAGTTCTTCGAACTTTGCGGCGCTACCTATTGTGATTGTATCGTCATCGTTATCGAAGATCGCTATATTACCAGCACCGCCACTGCTTACTGCCGTAAGTTGATCGACAGCTATAACAAGGAAGCTATCGGCGTTCGCGAATACACCGCTTAACTGTTGGATGGGGTTGACTAGAGCACCTGCAAATAGTCCAAAGATGTTTGCAGAACCTTCTGTTGCTAGCACTTCCAGCGCTACAACATCGCCTCCGGTCGCGCTGCTCTCATCAATGTTCACGAGGATCACGGCTTCATCGGAGCCGAGTTCGGTTGCACCCGTAATATAGTTAATATCTAGTGCCTTCACATCACCAAAACCTGCGGCGTTAGCGTCTATTTCTATCGCGTGATCATCTGCTTCTGTTGCGGTATGGACGATGTGGAACTCCGCAAATGTCGGCGCGTCACCGGTACCCAGACCGAGTGAGGTGCGGGCGGTATCGCCGCTCTCATACGCGAAGACTCCTGCTCCAGTAGCTACGATAAACTCACCATCTGCACTGGGATCACCAAGAGTTTCTAGAGTCACAAGTGAATTGCTTATACTTCTAGTGAATACTAGAGCTGTGGTGTCTAGAGTGATTAGTCCTGTAGTATCGAGCTTGTAGCTCAGACCAGCGTTAGCAGTGCCTTCTTGGATTCTGGTAGTTAGCCCTGCCTGGAGGCTATCTTCAGAGCTGATATTAAAGTCTAGAGCACGGACCCATGCAGTGGTTGCAGCTATATAGATACCGTTTTCAGCACCAGCGCTTTGGTCTTTAACTAAAACACGGTCTCCTGTTACTGGAGTAACTCCATCGATAGCTGTGAGACCGGTTGTTGCGAGAACAATCGCTGCTGTTGTAGCAATGCGACATGGGTTTTTGTATGATAGCCTAAGCTGATCAACTTGAATTGTCATTTAAACTCCGCTAAAAACCCATGTATAGATATATTCACCTACGATTATAAAGTTTACCCTATCACAGACTATACTGCAATATAGACAATCTTGTAGGTAGCGCCGGTAGAGGTAATATCATCATGCACACTGAGTGTAGCTCCAGCAAGACTGAACTCATCGGTAGCAGCTGTAGTGGTTACACGAGTCTGGTCATTAACACCGTTCTTGAAAAGCTGGAATCCATCAATGACACTGGAGTCAGTTGAAGATGCTGCACCAAGTAAGGTGAAGGTCGAGCGTGTAGCTGAAAATGAAAAGGCCGAGGCTGCAATAATTTCGGTTTCGAATGTGAAGCTCAGCTTAGCCTCTGTAATACCAGAGTCTTTGACCTGTAGTACATTGGTGGCGTCCTCAAGAGTACTGTCATCGATATCGATGTAGGTAAGATCAATGTGACCAGCACCATCAGCAAGAGGTACTGTGGTAGCTGCAGCAGTAGCAGAGACTAAAGTCTCAGTTGCTTCACCGGAGCCACCAAAGGAGGCTAATCGGTTTGCAGTACCTGTGTGGGCGCTGCTTGTCCACGCTAAGTCTGATAGGGCGGAGTGACTGGTACCCGATCCACCGAACTGAACCCAGGTTCCCGATGGAACTGATCCATCGTATACATATTGCTTGTTCTCGTTCTGGCTGGGGTCACCGTTAACAAGTAGAGCCCATCCATCAAGAGATGTTTCTAGTGCTGGAGTAAGGCTTGTACCATCCCATTCTGCTATCTTACCTTCGTCCGAGCCGTCTGAGAGTGGGCTGAATAGTGTAAAGGTTTCTTCGTGTACTAGAGCACGAGTCCCATCAGGCGGGAAGCTGCCTGACTGTCCAACAATCTTCTTCCACGAGGTGCCATCGTATTCAGCAATGTCACCTGCTACTAGAGCATCAGATGTGCCAGCTGAAGGTGTACCAGCATCACTGGATACAACCGACTCACCGACTACAGGTGAAAGAGCATTGATTTGAACAACAGTTCTGGTACCGATATAATCCTTAACAGCTACAGAGTCCTTCCAGCTTAATCCGCTGAAGAGTGAGTCAACGTAACTCTTTGTAGTTAGGTTGGCACTGGATGTTGGTGTAATGCCAGATACAACACCAGTAAAGGCACGAGTACCATCAGCTAATGTGTACTGGGTGTGATCATCATCGCCAAGACCAGTGAGGGCCAGACCATGGTCTAGCTGGCCACCACCAGCAGCAGCCTGGTGGTCATGAGTAGCATTAACGAAGCTTACGATGGTTGGAGTAGTTAAAGTCTTAGCAGTAAGAGTCTGGGTAGCGTCTAGCTGGACGATGTCTGAACCGACAGTAAGTGTTGGATTATCAGCAACACCATCGCCATCAGTAACGGTGATCTTGTTAGTAGTGCCAGTAATTGTACGAGTTAGATATGTATCTGCTGCTGTACGTGTGACGATACCAGTGGTAGATAGAGCAGCTAGAGCAGTTAGGTCTGCGTCTAGTGGCTGTGAACCACCAGTAATGTCCTCTATAAAGGTTAGAGCGGTTGTATCGAGTACAATAGTCCCAGTCGTGGTGAGGATATAGCTGTTTAGGGCGTTAGCTGTACCTTCTTGAACGAAGATACTAACACCAGCTTCAAGGCTGTCTGCACTGACAGCATTAAAATCTCGTGAGCGAATCCAGGCAGTTGAAGCTGCAATGTAAATGCCGTTTTCTGCGCCAGCGGACTGGTCTTTAACAAAGGCCCTGTTGCCCGCTACAGGAGTAACGCCGTCAATAGCAGTGAGACCTGTAGTCGATAGGTTAATGTTTGCCGTAGTAGCAAAGCGACAAGGATTCTTGTACGCAATTCTGAGTTGATCAATTTGAATTGTCATTATTAAATCCCTGAGGAGCAGGTTTTATAGAGAAAACCAAGCCACTTTAAAACGGCCTAAGCTGTAACATATATGAGTTTAAATGTAGATCCGGAGCTTGTAATGTCACCGTGGACACTTAGAGTTGTTCCTGAGATGCTCCACTCACTATCTACAGTAGTTGTTGTAACTCTTATTTGGTCATTTATACCATTTCTAAGTAGCTGTGCACCATCTAGGACATTAATATGAGAAGATGCTGCTGTGGCTAATGTGAAGGTAGATCTAGTGGCACTAAAGCTGAAAGCTGAGGCGGCTATAATCGTTGTTTCCCATGCAAAGCTTAGCTTTCCTTCTGAAATACCACTGTCCTTGACTACAAGCTGACCGCCTGTGTCTCCGATGGTAGTATCATCATAGTTGATCCAACCTGTATTTATATTGCCTGTACCGTCTGCTTGTACAACGATATTTGCAGTAGGTGTAGCTCCAAAAGCAGTATTACTTGTGGCACCTGCACCGTCGAAACTAGCTAGGGTGTTGATAGTACCTAGATGACCACTTGATGACCATAGTAGATTGGAAATTAGTGAAGCGTGGTCTGTTGTTCCAATAATAGACGTTGGGTTGATAGATATGGGATCGCCGTTGCTATCGAAGCCAGCTATGAAATTGGCGGTACCAATATGCTGACTTATAGGCCAGGTGACTGCACCAATGTCGCTGTGGTCTTTACCTAGCAACCAAGTTGCTGCACGTGCAGTAGTTAGATATTGTGTATGGTCGTCATCCGTTAGTCCAATTAGAGTACCGTGGTCGCCGCCAGCGCCTAATGCGACTCCTGTAATTGGGGGGATGATTCTTGTTACTGCTGGATTCTCAGCCATTAGGGTATGATCTCTACAGTAAGCTGGGCACTAACTGAGTTACCGGTGGTATTGCTTTTTACAGCGAGATATGTTGTACCGGTGTCATTTAGTGGGGATGATCTCTCTTTAGCAATGAAAGTTAGTTCTTCTAGGCTATCCATGTCTGCGATGGGTGTCAGATCATACTTTAATATGGTATCCATTGCACTAGATGTAGGACGTCGGCGGACTCTGATAGCAATTGTAGTAGCATCGCCGGCAGTTAGCTCGGCTCGTGCTCTCCTGATGATATACTTTCCTGGTCCATCAAGAGCTATCTCTACCCAGTCTGTTCCAACGTCAGTGAAATCTGCTTCAATGAGGTCCCTGGGATTCCTTTCCGCCATGGTTACTCCTTAAGACATACTGTGCTCTAGACACTGCAACAGCCCACCAGGAAGCTTTTGATGTCGGTGGGAACACTTAGGCTTTTGTACAGGTAGGTTTTCGATCATGTCGATCATATCAGAGTCCACAATTAGAGGTTGTGCACTTCTGCCCTCGTTTAGGAATCTACTGAAGAGTAGATTGTATTTGATAGGATCAATCTGTGTGACGTTGAGTGCGTAGGCAACAATAGAACCAGCGCTACTCCCACGACCAGGACCACACCAGACACCAACTGATCTAGCACCCTCCATTAACTGAGCAACAATGAGCATGTAGTCACTAAATCCCATGCGTTTGATGACGGTTAGCTCGTGGTTGGCGCGAGCAATGTAGTCTTCAGGAATACCCTCAGGATATCTTGTAGCTAACCCTTCAAGGGTTTGTTCCTTAAGATATGTATCAGCTGTATGTCCTTGTGGTAAGGCCTTGTAGTGCGGGAAACGGTTCTTGCGATCAGTGAAGTAGCTCTTGTCATCAATCATAGTAGCTAGGTGAACGGTGTTAGATATGGCTTCGTAAGGAATACCTTGTTTCTGACATTGTTTCCACATCCAATCATGTGATCCCACATGTACCTGGATACCTCTAAATGTATCTAGGAGATAATGTTCGGCATCTACCTGGGTACCCATCTGCATGGCTAGCAGCAGTTGCTGCATTTCCTTGTGATGAGGCTCCATGTAGTGACAGTCATTGGTGACTATTAGCGGCCAATTTCTCCTACTAGCTACTTCAATGAGAGCTTTGTTGACTTCTTGCTGTTGTTTGTCTTCGTGCAACTGTAATTCAATGAAGAACCTATCCTTAAAGATGCTTGCATGGTGATCAAGTAACTTCTCAGCCTTATCCTTCTGGCCATCTAAGATCAGTTGAGAACTGCGAGAACCTAGACAGGCACTAGTAGCTATAAGACCCTCATTGTATTGTCCAATAAGATCATCATCTAACCGGGGCTTGTACCACATGGTGTCATATGCTTTTGAATTAAGCTTATAGAGGTTATGTAGACCTGTGTTGTTCTGTGCGAGTAGTACCAGGTGATACATTCGCTGCCCCAGTTCATCAGCCTCACGTACTGTCCTGTCGTTGCAGGTGTAGTACGCTTCGAGGCCAATGATTGGTTTGACGTCTTGCTCACGGCAAGACTTAAAGAACTTCCAGGTACCACCTAGGTTCCCGTGGTCCGTTAAGCTGCATGAGTCTTGGCCCAGGCTCTTCACATATGTAGGCAGATCTTTGATTTTGTTAATCCCATCTAAGAGACTGTACTCTGAATGCAGATGGGTATGAACGTATTTACCGCCTGTCATGTGAACTCCTTTATTTAGAACGGGGTATCTTCTCCGTTCTCGTTTGTGACCATAGATTCTTCTATCTTCTCGTCAATGCAGTCCTTACAGATTGCTCCGTCATATACGACAGGCCATTTAGGCTGAGAGAACTCTTCGACAAACTGCAGCCTCGCTGCAGAGTATTCAAGACCACAAGAACGACACTCTCCGTAGCTACTACTAGCCTTGGGGGTGCCGTTGTCGTCTGTTACATATAAAAGAATGCCCGTTGTAGGACAGTACTGTTCGCAGTTAAGTAGACTCTCTGTCATCGCTTGTTTCCTCTGGTGGCGTAATGCCGGCAGCTATAAAGCAAGCCTTAGTGAGTCGTTCAAACAACTCTTGGTCTTGCTCTAACAAAGCATAAAGCTTTTCACCGCCACCCGTGCAGATAGTCTCACCGGCTTCCCCTCCTACAGAAGAGAAATCAACCTTAAAGGTTGGGCCTGCGAATCTACCAATACCAACAGACTTAGCTAGCATAACTAGATCGTATGGAGGATAAGTGCCCTTGGCATAACGAAATGCAAAAGAAATCTCATCAGCACGTGGAGGACGTAGCTTGTTTTTAACGATCTTGACACGCATTAGCATGGCGTCACGGACATTAGCCTCTGGCTTGGGCTTCATCATCTTAAAGCGGAGAGAAGAGTAGAACTTCAAGGCTCTACCACCTGGTGTTGTCTCGGAAGAACCGAACATAACCCCGGGGTTGTCTCTTACTTGGTTGATAAAGATCGCTGTAGTGTCAGTCTCATCACATAGCTTAGTAAAATTACGAAGAGTCTCACTCATGATCTTGGCGATGCCACCCATGTGGACTTCCCCAACCTGCTTCTTTAGTTGAGCCTCGGATTGCGCGGCATCAACACTGTCTAGGAGGATAAGTCCTACCCTACCTGTAGCAACAAGGTCCTTCATAGATTGAAGAGCTTCTTCAGCTGTGTCAGGATAGGCAAATAAGATACGATCTGGGTCAAGACCCATACCTAAGATCAAATCAGTAGAGATAGTTCTCTCTAGGTCTACGATGGCAATCCAACGGCCGTCATGGCCGATAGATTCTCGGGCCTTCATGTACTCACGCATAATTTGAAGAGACAGCGAGGTCTTACCAGAGGATTCACCACCAAAGATTTCAATAATGATACCTGTGGCGATACCACCTAGACCGATGCCGGCATCTAGTGCTACGCAGCCTGTAGGAAAGTATGTATACTTCTCACGCTTGGGACCCATTGTAAAGTAGTCCTTGCCAGCGGCCTTATTTCTTGCGGCGATGACAGCATCGATAGCTGGATCACCTGTTACTTGCTTGATTGCCATTTATCTCCTAGATATTGATGATCTCTGTTGGGCTTGTAGGTGACAGTTGAATCTCATGGTCAAGTCCCTTTGCAGTTGCCTTCAGATGTCTTTCGATGCCAGTCCATAGGCTTGAAATATGCTTCTGTTTACATATCTTAAAGATTGCTGTCTCCTTCTCTGTCATGGTTCCTCCTGCCTTGCTTTGAATAAGTGGAGCAGCAGGGTGACCTAGTGATTCCATCTCGATATATAGGGCTCGGTAATCAGCCCACTTGACTAGATCTTTTAAGCTGACAGAAGTCTTATGTAGACCTAGTCGTGTTAGGATTTCTGTCTCCCAGATGTTCTCTACAGAACAGTACTCGGAACAATGCTTCTTCAAGCCACTAACCATATCTCCCACGTAGATCTCATGGAGATCGTGAGCATAGCCTAGGGCAATTAGAGGGTCGGAGAACCCAGCTTTGAGTTCAGCTGGATCAACGTCCTTGTAGTTGGACATGTACTCTTTGTTATCGACATAATTCATACGAAGTAGTTCGCCGGTGAGCCAGAGATGGCGCACCAGCTTCCAATCTAAGGCGCCGTTGTATCTGCATGTATTACTAGTGTGGATACGAAAGTCTTCGAAGTCCATGACCAGCTGGTCAGGACGACTGAAGTCGATCTTATGACCACGGGCAGTGATCATATCGATTGAGAATCTACTCAAAAGCCAACAACTTCTTCTCAAGACGGGTGGCACGTGTCTTAGCGGCAGTAAGAGCCTTCTTGGCGGTAATGAGTTCGATATCTCGCTTATTAACTAGTCGATCTTTGGCGGCCAACTCCTCTTCCATCTCGGCTAGACGCTCTTCTACAGCTTGGAGTGCAAGCTCATCATGATCAATAGATAGTAGAGGACGTAGGTTATTCATATGGATAAGACCCATACGTTGCATGACCGGGTCGCTAGGCGCACCAGAGGCCATGAACTTCCACATGAAGTCAAAGGATTCCTGAGGGGTAGATGTTTTCATAGTTGTTTCTCCTTAAAGAGATAGTTCTAGTTGTTGTGGATAAAGTAGTGTTCGGACATACTGAGCTTGGTAGATAGCATCGTCAAGTGCATTATGGCTTGTGCCTGTAGGAGCAGGAGCCTGCTTGCCCTTAAGGTCTAGTGCGTGGGTGAGTGTACGCATATCTAAGACATTTCTGTGATGCCAGGGAACCCTGACCTTACTATGATTGAACGCATGTTCAAGAATAGTGATGTCAAACCGTGGTGGCTTAGCCCATACTTTGATGGTGTGGTCTTCCTGGACACTGCAGATCCAGGCATGAAGGAATTGCATGGCACCGCCAATAGGTTTTCTGGCAGGGTCGTTGAAGACAGCTCGCGCTTCCTCATCTTGTTCCATCCACCAAGCTAGTGTAGAACCATCAGGCTCAAAAGGAGCGCCAAGCTCCAGTATCACAGCAGTATAGAACCTACGATGAATACCTTCTTGGTCAAAGGAACAAGCCCCGATAGAAAGAATAGGAGCACGTGAAGAGACGCCAAGCGTCTCAATATCGATCATAATGTTCATGAAGAATCCTTAGAAGGGTAGATATAACGGTCGTCTTCCCCAGTTTGGGTGATAATCATCTCGGATAGGAAGAGAAGATTAGTAGCCGCATGTGAAATGTGACACAAGCCTGAGTCCGGGTCTTTGTCCTCACCACACATCCAAGCGAATAGGTGGCGCATAGCCGCGCCACAAACCCTTGTGTATTTGAAACCGCCGCGCCAATTGTTGCTTGAATACTTTTTCGCGCCATGGGTCATCACAACACCCACAGCATTAACAGCCCGTAGAGGAAGAAGCTGAAGTAATACCTTATTACCATCAGCCTTAACAGCCCCAGTAACAGGATCAGCAACAAGCTGATCACCCTTAGCGATTAAAGAAGAGAGTGGGACGATATTCTTATCGGGAATATTCTGAATAGGAAGGACGGTATTGAAGGAGTTGAGACCCTGGATACCGGTACCAAGGATGTCACCCTTAGTAGACTTGGAAACCGTATCAGTATCAGAAGTGTCAATCAGTGAAGTGTACTTAACAGGACTACCTTGATTATCACCTTGAATGATACTTGGAATAATATCTTGATCAGATTTGTCTAGAACCACCGGACCAGTTTGATTAACACCCGGACCACCCACATCATCTCCTACAAGCTTCTCTTCTGTTTCAAGATCTCTTGTTAGCTCTCTATCTTTCTTCCATCTATCAGCTCTAATTTCATCTTTAGCATTAGACTTATCTGCAAGGGCCTTCATGATGTTGAAGGGGTTGGTGCTTCCCATGTTCTACTCTCATCTGTATCTGGGTTGTAGGTTTGGAAACTAACCCTGCCGTCAACAACGGCATCACGGATTCGTCTCTGTAGTTTGTTAAGTTTTGACTCACCTGTCTTAATCTCCATTAGGATGACTTCAACTTCATCAGCCTGTCCATCAAGGACAGCACTCCCGGAATTAACAACTAGGTAGTCAATTGGGCTTCCCATGAATCGGAAGTCCTTTGAGTTCAGACCTTCCTTCATAAATGGTGCCAGGTGCTCTGTAGCTTGCCCTCTAAGGACGCTTCTAGACCTCTTTAGGGTATCGGCCCGGACAACTTTCTCTTGAGCCTGTAGGGCTACCTGAAGGTCTCCCTCGAGACGTTCGTGATAGATGTCTTCCATCTCGTAGATGTGGGCTTCTGCTCTCTCCATCTTTACTTGAACGTGAGCTAGCTCTTGCTTGGCATGAACAGCTCGCTGACCCAGCTCGATTCCGAACTCACGAGATCTTATTAGATCGTTATGAAGTTCTTTGAGTTCCCAGTTGTTAATTAGTAAGCCTGTTGCCATTATCACTATGATCATGGTTGCTGTGATCAGCAAGTATGAAGCTAGGCTCATAGTCTGTACAGAAGGTAAGTTATACCTGCTGCGTAAAATGTTATCAACGAGACCGTGAATACGGCCATGAACTGTAAGACAGACATGTTACTTACGAAGACGGATAGCAAGATAAAAGACTACAAGTAGAAAGATTATTGCTGGCATAGACATATTACTTCCTTGAACTGATAGCAAAGTAGATGACACAGAGAAGGATGATGAACATTGACATGGACATGGTAAGATTCCTTTATGAAGATGATATTGTGCACGGGGTTCTTCAACGTATTGCACGCTGGCCACATAGATTTGTTAGAGTACGCAGCTAGACTGGGAACGGTATGGGTGGGGCTGAACACAGACCCAGCGAATATTAGAAAGAATGGAGAGTACGCAGTCTCATTAACTAATAGGATCAAGGTTATGAGTAGCTGTAAATACGTCAGTAAGGTAGTAGTCTTTGGTGAGGAGACACCCGCTGAGTTAATCCGGCGTCTCAAACCCACCTACTTTATCAAGGGACCTGACTACCTAACTCAGGTATTACCAGAGGAACTAGCTTGTGATGATGTTGGAACCCATGTGGTCATACACCAGGCTAATAAAATACAGGACTCCTCTAAGTTAGTAGGAGCCCTAGATCCTCGAGTGTTCAAGCTAGGTTGGGACTAGCGGTATCCGGTGAAGCAGTTGTTAAGCTTCAGTAACCTGAACCAGATACTAGAGAAGTTCTTGATAGACTCCTTCTTTATAGGGATGTCTAGGTGATAGAAGCTAACTTCTACTATCGCGTAGACAAATAGCTTCTCTTGTTCAGCAAGAGGTAGTGTCCTGTTAAGGAAGATAGTCTTATCTGCGTAGTCGATAGTTAACGTATCTTTTGCATGGTGTTGTACGTGGTATACCGTACCTTCGACTCCGAATGTATCTGGAATGTCGATGGTCTTGATGTACTTGGCATCCCAGTACTCGATAGTCTGGTCTGTCACGTAGGCTTGTAGTTTACTTAGGTCTGTGACCTCTTTGTTTACCATTATGGAAATGATCTCGCTTAGTGACATATCGGTGCCATACTCATTAGGTACGTGCATGAGTCTGTATTCAGGATCAAACAACATGTCTATAGAGTATAGGTATGCCTCTTTTAGGTATTTCTTTTCCCTGTACTTGGGATGATGTAGCTTGACGTAATCGTCAATAGCCTGGCTCAAGATAGCATTGAGCAACCGCTTGTAGTCTGTGAAGTCAATAGTTTCTTCGAGCACTAGTAATCTTCTCCGTATTCCTCGACCAGAGTTACATCCTCTAGCCACGTTTGCCAGTCAGGTGTACCGAGTAGGAAACCTAGGAACTGTTGACCGTCATGGGTCTTAGAGATCTTAATGAGGTATTCAAACAACTCATCGGCATCATCTCGTGCAACGAGTTCAATTTGTGCTCCTACTTCCATTAGGAAAGTTTCAATGAACTCTGTTCGTAGGAAGTCATTCTTCTTTAGAATCGTTAGGAGGGCTGATGTGTCCATGCTTTGTACCCCATAGGTAGCCAAGTATTGTAAAGTTCACGAGTAGGCCAGTCACCATAGCACCGATGACGGCAATTAGCGACTTGGAAATGCTTGTAAGAAGGATATAGGCCACCCCTGTGGCCACGATGTCAGTCAAGACTATCCATCTCTTAGTCATATTTTTAATGAACCGTGGAAAGTGTAGCCAGCTTGTAACAAAGCTTAGCCACGTTATCGTCCCAAGTATTATACCTTGAAGCATCTTCTCCTTAGTCAGCAATATGTAGGTACTTCATCTCCGAGATCATGTTTACGCTGATTGACTCTAGGCATTTACGTAGTTCAGTCAGGCAATTTAGTTGGTCTCGCCAAAAGTCTTTAATGATGCTAGCAGCAATCTTGTTGTGATAGGCGTCGGACATCTCTGCCTGGGCCATACGTTCCAACGTAGCGGCAGCAGGCTTCTTACCTTCTTTCTGTTCATATTCTGTCTGTAACCTACTGATGATCTTAGCCTTACGTACCTGGGTACCAGATGTTAGACCAGTGTTCATACTGTTAGATACTGAATAGAAGTGTGTGGCGATCTGAAGGTTGTTCGCCAGCTTTACGTACAGGTGTCGTAGCTGTTCTGGAGTAGTCTTCTGAGGTACTGGGATAGCCAGCTCATCAGCCCACTTAGCCAGTGACTTGCCATAGAATACAAAGTCATGGATGAACTGATCACCAATCTTTGCATAGGTCTTAGCTGATTCGTTGATGTCCTCAAGAATCTGTTCTGTTTGTGTCATGTTGTCCTTGAGAAAAAAGAAAGGGGAGACATAAGCCTCCCCTTTCAGTGGATGTGATTAGTTGTTTGTTTAGCTAAACATTCCTGTGTAGCCACCTTGGGTGCCTTGGCCAGCCTGAGTCTTAGCGGCAGTAGCACGGGTATCAGCCGGCTCAGCCTTCGTAAACTCATCGACCATGGCGGCGAAGACCTCCTTCTGGAAGTCAGTCTGCCATACACCTTCAGGCTTGTCACCTAGGAATCGAACATCATTGTAGTAGATATCCTTTCCGTTCTCGTCCTGCTTGTCACTCTTCTTAGAGGGGGCAGATACGAAGAGGCCGTTAGAGCCGTTGAAGATCTTAAAGTTCTTGACCTCAACTAGATCATCGAGGACTAGACTAGCCCACGCCACCATCTTGCTCTTGGGGTTCTTGATTGGATATACCTGAACTGAAAAGCTCATTGCCATTTGTTTCTCCTAGTAGTTTCTGTTGTTTTTCGTCTTGAGTATTTAGATACTGGGCAACCTTGTAAGCAAGCTTGTCCATAAATGTATCGTACAGTTGGTATACAGATTGGTTTGCAATCGTACTAGCTGCACTTGCCACAGCAAGCTGAACCTGCTGTGAAGCTATCATTTTGATTAGTGATTTAAGTATCATTCCTTAACAGAGTCATCGTGAGATGGCTCAATAACCTCTACGTTATTCTTCTTCATGAAGATTCTGTAGAAGTAGCCTAACTCAAACGCCATAAGTGTTAGCTCGACAGGCGTTGCATCCTTCAATGAACCAGAAGCTTCTAGAGTATCCAGAAACTGTCTGACTAAATCAAGATGGGTAGTACGCTTTTTCTTAACGACACCGGAGGCTAGCTGATGGAATAATTGTTCCGTAGACAGTGTGATTACACCATCTTTGGTTGTGATTCTCCACTCCATACTAATCCCAGGCAATCATCATCGGGATACTGGTAACGAACAGGCGTTGCAAGATCATGTACTCACCGCTAGTAAGCGGAACCATGATTGATCGCTTGTTCTCATTTAAGTACACTCTCCAAGTACCTTCGTACTTACCCTCACCGGGTTGGAAAGATAGTGTCTTGGTAATAGTATCCGAATATTTATGGAACAGTCTGTCAGTAGGCTTGTCAACGAGGGCAGTGATGTCCTGCACACCGATTGAGAAGCTAATCTTCTGACCTTTCCAGTCGTACTGAGGCAGCCCCTGAGGTGTCTTACCAACTGCGGGTGCCATCTCTAGTAAGATTGCTCCGTTCCTCTCCACGTAGCCATGTTCGCTACGCCTGGGTGGGATCTGCTTAAACTTCATCGCCCCCGTTCCCTTAAATATAGCGTGTGTACCTGAGGGCGGCGGTCTTTGATCATACATGTGTATCTCCTTCTTTTTCTATGTCTTTCTATTCTTGTTCTAACCACATCCACATAAGAAGACTCTGGTGGCCCATGGCATACCAAATGTCTTCTCCATAGCTCCTCTTGTACTCTGCGAGTAGTTCGAGGAACTTGTCTGGTTCCTTAATTATATCAGATTCGAAGCGTAGTGCAAACTCTTTTTTACTTAAAATTTGATCAACTGCTTGACCGTAGAAGTAGTTAGCAAGCACTTCTATCTCATCTTGTACACTAAGTAGTTCAAGAGCTTCTTGAACCTCGGCGAGTGCTCGTTTTTTGTGTTCCATTTTCACGTAGTTCCTTATCAATGTCTGCTACTAGTTGGCATACAGGACTTCTGTACTGCTTTGTTAGCTCAACTGCAGAGGAGATAGGTGAACTATGGAAAGCCTTGGACTGAAGCATCTTATATAGACCTGTCTCTTCACGACGCAGGTTCGTATCAATCTGATTCATGTCTCCTAGTATGATCATCTTAGCATCGTCACCGAGCCTACTGACAATAGTATTTAGCTCGTGCCAATTGAGGCCCTGAGTCTCATCCATGATGAGAGTACAGTTGTCGAATGAACAGCCTCTGACGTATTCGATGGGGATGAATTCAATATCCTTTTTCTTTAGCATCTGATCAAGGAAGTCACCGCCATTGGGTGTCATCTTGTTTAGTACGATTCGATAGCTTGCTAGGAAAGGATCTAGCTTCTGAGCTACGTCACCAGGCAAGGTACCTAATGCCTTGGTGTTACCAACCATTACAGTAGGCTTAGAGAGTAGAATGCGTCTACCCTCTACTAGGTACCTGTTACATGCGTACATGACCGCCAACGTGGTCTTACCAGTACCAGCTGAGCCAATACAGACGTTAAGCATCTGGCTCTCATCAAAGAGAGAGTCAACAAATGCAGCTTGTTCTAGATCTCGCGGCTTAATCTGTTCTTGTTCAAAGTTAGCAGACAAGGCTATGAACCTTCCCTCACCTACATGCCGTACGATATTAGTTGATTGAGCATTATAGAGAGACCTGATGAGGCAGTAGCTATTAAGCGGCCTGCCGGTCATACCTTCCAGAAAAATAGTTTCGCTCGTGGTGTACGAACGGTCAATTGTTTCTTGTGGGACAAGTAGTTCTGGGACGTCTAACAATGGAAGCTCCCTATATCAAAATGAGTTCTAGAAGAGAGTGAAGTTCCTCTTCTGACTTTATTGTATAGGTCGGGACCATGATCTGTCCTGCTAATAGGCTTAGATAGTCCTCATCAGGTGTCTCGCCTCTGTTTATCAGGTTCCGGTATATCTGTTGGATTGGTATATCGAATAAAATAATAGGACATCCTTTTATCCTATAGCCGGTAGCAGACTCGGCTATGAGATTTTGGGTGCCCATTTCTACATCGTTGATGAAGCGTAGGTGTCGTCGTGGCCCATCATAATGGGCTATATCAATGTGTTTTATGTTTTGTTTATGATGTCTATCAATAAAGCTTTGTACAGCGGTAGTCTTACCCGTTCCGGGCAGTCCAACTACTTGAACTTTCGCCATACTGTCCTGTAATAGGGCCCCTATGATTGGGGTCGATGTCCCATGCTCTCATACTTTTGATTACCTGATGCTCGGTAGTGTCCTTGCAGAACGCCCGCACCAGTCCTCTAAAGTACTGTGGGTCATATCTAGCCATGAATAGAGCAGCCTCATTGGGGTCCATTCTGTCTAGTTCGTCAACTTGCTCGTAAGCCATTGGATTATCCTTCAATAAAGAAAAAGGAGGAGCAGAATTAACTGCTCCTCCTTACGGTGTCAACGCGGGTTACGCACCCTTGACAGCACCGATAGCCCAGACTTCCTGTACACCGTCGAGTGTACGGGTGGGGTAGTCAGTGTGTGCGACGACATTTCCATCAAGAGTGATGGAGTACGTCTGCAGGGTCTGCATCTCTACAAGCTCCTGCACCGTCATCTCGTCTGTGATCTCTACCTGACGGTAGCCGTCACCTGGGTTGACAATTAGTCCGATTGTACGTGTGGTCATGTATTCCTACTTAGTTGTTTATCGAACGGATCATTAGCCGATCTTTCATACTAAATACCATGCGCTTATCGAACTCCCACGCCACCTGCTGTCGTGAGACAGCATGTGCATGAGCAATCTGATGAGCTAGGTAAGCTGAGGTCAGCTGTACTAGGGTCGTGCAGATCCGTTGATTGCAAGGTCCATCAGGGACCTCACTGTCAGGCTTCAGTGTATTCTTCCAGACCTTAACGGCCTCGAAGTCTAGATTATCGATGACATGGCATTCGCCATAGTCAAATCCTAGACGGATTTCAAAGACACCTGACACATCCAAGTTAAGATTGAATGCATCTACAAGGTCCATCCTGCTACTCATGTTATCAGTAGCAATGACTAGTGGACCGTCCAGTAAGTCAGCATCGTCCTTCGTATAGAAGAATCGCTCATGCGTCGTTACCGTAATGTGCGGGTTGAACCGCTTTAGTACCTGCTCTAGAGCAAGTACCTTAGGCATACCGACATGTTCCATGTCGTACGCCTGGTTTGAGAGGTTGTGGTTCTCGACCACATCAGCATCCCATAGCTGGAACTTATGTGCTCCCATCTTTGCGATGGCAACAGCTACATGACTTCCTACAGCACCACATCCTACGATGTTGATGGGGGAGTCGAAGTCTTCTGGTCCCACCCAGGCACTGTGCCTTAGGAATGAGACTCTACCGCTATGCTCTTGGCTTGTTGTCGATTTCGACATTGACCCACCTTATTACTGAATGTACTGCTAGTTCCATGAGTTCACGTTCTAGCTCTTGTGGATAGTCATCGGCCCACTTAAGTGCAAAGTTGGCTGCCAATGATTCTGCTTCATCTTCTGAGACCATGTAGCTGGCTAGGATGAATTCTATTGACTGGTAGACCACTGTGACGGTGGGCTTATCTACTGAGAAGATCTCGTAGAGTCTCTTAACTGCGTCTCCAATATCATCCGGATCAGACTCCTTGTTCTCTCCATTGACCCATCCATACATGTCATCAATGAAGTTCCACTCACCTTCTAGGCAAGCGACCAGGGCGATGAGATCAGTCTGATCAAAGACTACTCTCTCGATGATGGTAAGAAGCTCATTGATTCTCTCGTTTCGTTGATGCTCAAGTGGAGTATGCTTGATCAGGTTGACGAGCTTACATATCTCCGTTCGGTCCTTGGTTTCAAGAGGGGGATTTTCCTCAAGCCACGACTGAGGATTCGACCATCTTCCCCCCTTCTTACTTCCCTTGGAAGAACCTTGTGAGGAAGAACCCGACTGATTTTTTTTTGGATTAGTTTTAGCAAGATTGAAGGTCTTAGGCTGCTTAGCCCCCGATGTATTGCTCACACCATTCGTGGACGGAGACTGGGTACCCTTCGTAGTCGTAGAACCCGGTGTCTTTAGTTTTTTTTTGGAGCCGTGATTACCGCTGCTGTTATGCGGGTAGTTACTATAGGTGTTTCCATGGCTCCCGTGGCTCGGGGTATGTGTAGGGGTCTTAGTGTAGCCACCAGTCCCTGTACCAGCTTGAGTAGTCGTAGTCTTCTTATTGAACTTGGCGTCAATTGCCTCATCAATATCATCGTACTTTAGACCAAAGTTCTGTAGTACCGGAACGTTCTCAAACTCTAGGTTGAGACGAGGATCGAAGACCCGGGTGAACAGCTCTTCCTTCTGGTTCCAGATAATCATGATCTGTGGATTCTTATTAGCTAGGTTCGACTCCTTCTGCTCCTTCCACTGCTTATCATCTTGTGTACTAGGCTTGGCAATCATATTGTGATGACTGTGACACCATACGGTCGACTGCGCCATCAGGGCGCCAAGTGCCTTGGAGTCTAGACCACGGTCAGCCTTGATAGCCTGCCACATAGCCATCATCTCTGCGGGAGATGACTCTACTTCCTTAGCCTGGACACTCTGCTCTGGGATGAAGATTTCAGAGACAGTGTAGATGATACGGTTCTTGTCCTTCTTGCGCTCGACCTTATGCCACCACTGGCACTCTAGGGGATGGTGGTTAACCAACCGGCGAATCTTCTGGTACACCTCGAAGGGGTACACGATGTATGGAACTAGATTTGTTGATACTTTTACAGCAGTCATTGGATTGTCCTTTTGTAGCTGTAAGTTAAAGCGATAGAAGCTGACTGACGTCAACCGCAGGCGTTGGAGCCACCTTAATCGGTGGTCGAGGAGCTGGTAGATGTAGGTTTACATCTACGGGCTTGGGGAATCTAACCCAGTACTTGCCCCAGGCATCCTTACTATTTGAGTTACGTACCCATCCTAGGATTGCACCGACAATTAAACTGATGTCATTGTGCTGGAAGGCCTTAGCGATCGTGGTTTCGGCTTCACCTAGACAGATCGTGTGGTGACTGTTGACGAACTTGTTATAGCTCTCGACATCACCCCAGATAGTGCTCTCCTTAGTGTGAGGATGGATCTGAGCCATGACGGTGTTACCCTTGTACTCGTAACCGAATACAGCGTCCGAAGACGCTAGACGGATAGCAGCACGCGGCTTACCAGCATTGGCATTGACCTGGATGTAGTAGGGACCAGCACAGACAATAGGTGCTTGACCAGGCTTATGCTGATCAATATCTATTGCGATTTCAGAAGGTTTAGTCGTAGCAAAGCTGACACGAACTAGCTGACCTCGTACTAGATCACTTGCATTGGTTACAAGATGTTGAAGACCTAGAGAGTCTTGGTACCAGAGTTTATGGATTACAACACCCTGCGTCAACAAGTTCTCATAGAGTTTGTTGTAGTTGGCTGTCGTATCGATACTGCCGATAAGAGCATCCATCTCTATCGTTAGCTTGGCTAGTGCCTTGTCGAAGGTAGACTTGTTCTTGATGATCTCGACCTTACGCTCATCGAACTCGGTAATTTGCTTATTGACTAGTTGGATTTCAGTAAGCTTAGCGTCTATTTCATCTTGGAAGTCTACGATCTTTGCTCTAAGCTTCTCTTGAAGAGCCTTAGCAGCGTGGATGTATCTATTCTTACTGCTTAGGTCTGCGTCTAGGCTCTTGATACTGTCTTCGTAGTTCCGGATAGAGCCAGTGACCTTGTCCATCTTCTTCTTGGTCTTAGAGTTCTCAATTTCCTTCTTCTTTCTAGAGACAGAGAAGTAAGAGCCGGTGATGTGATCACCTTCTAGTACCTGCTTGACTAAGTCTTCAGTCTGAGCGTTCTCATCGACCTGTGCTGTGGAAATGATCTTAGAGATACCACCCCACCACTTTGTATACTGGCCAGAGATCTTATCCATCTGGGTCTGGTACGCAACAGGATCGAAGTACTTAGTCGGGTTCATCTGGAGACCGATGATAAAGTCTTGGGCCCAGCTAGCAGACTTAACGTGCTTGTTGATCTTTTGTAGACTGTCAAAGGACGCTAGTGTGAAGATGCTCTTGATGACAGGCTTTGAAAGTGCGTGATCCCATGTCGGTACCTGTAGTACCAAGCCAAAGAATCTACCACCACCTAGAATCTGCTTCTTTGTTTGTGTCTCGACACAGGTCGGCGGTTCACCCTTTCCTCTATACAGGCTCTTAACTCTTAGTACAGTCATAGACTTACTAGGGTGTGCCTCAAACATCTTCTTAAATGTCTTAAGGTACATCAAAGAATACTTGATATCAATACTATTGATAGTAGACTCTACCCAAGCATCTTTGTCGGTGTTAAGACCTAGAAAGGATACAGAGTTAAAGATGTTGTAGTTGATAGGACGAGTCGGCTTGTGTGGATAGTTCCCACCTACAAAGAATGTAAACGGGGTCATGTACGTGGCAGGTGCCTTGAGGATGTCGACGGAGTCGGCAATCTCCTTAGGCAACTGACTGATAACTTCAGTACCATCTGGTAGCTTGTAGGTCTCGAACCTAGCTGGAATTACGCCACCGTGTACTGAAGCAGAGAACAGCGGTGTGATCGCAGGGTTCTGCATGCTTGAGTTGAAAGAACTCTTGTGAGATCTACCGTCACGGTAGTAAGTCTCAAAGTTCTTAACTGCCCAGAAGAGACCTAGCTTGGTGCAGTACTCTTGGCTTGGAAGGATAGCAAGACTGGCAGTAGCTGGAAGTAAGTTGTTGTTTTGACCTCCAGAGAGGTCAAAGGCAGCACTTTTTACTTTCCAGCCAGAGATATCTTTTGTTGTTAGATCGCTGACAGTGAGTGTCATGACAAGAATTTCCGGTCTACAAAGGTTGTCCACTTCCCTGGTCTACCGTCTGCGATGTCTAGCAAGGCCTTGAACTGCTTCAGGGTCAGCCATACGGATGGTAGGTACGGGTAGTTCTTAGAGGTGACGAGCAGGTCAATGATGTGCTCTGGTTCACCTTTTCGACGGTATTGTTGCTTGATCACCCTCATGGGAGGGCGTAAAGACTTGACAAGTGCCTTGAATGCTTTGACATTCATATTGGAGTCACCGGCATGGATCTTGGTGATCTGGTCATGTAGATCACATGCTAGCCTTGCCTTACTCTTAAGCAATTGCTGTTGGTTGAAGTATAGTGTAGCCTTGGCGCTGGGGTACGGTACCTCTTCAGGTGTTTCTGCTTCAGAATAGAGCTTGTCCTCAATGGGTGTGTGGTCAGACATTCCCATGAATGAAATGTCTAGCTCTCCGGCTCGGGAATCGATCTCTGGTGTAATGAACATGTGTCCTCGGCGCAGCGCGCGCGTTGAGCGCGCAGGCTATTAGTCTTCAAGTCTTCTATCAGGACGTTCTTGTTCAAATATTGGTGTGTAATTATTGGTGTATCTGAGGATCGGAGCGAAGCAATTAGGACAGTAAATGTCCTCTTCCGTTATAGGCTTCTCTGATCTCTCGAACCAACCACACTCATCTCTCTCGACACAGTAATATTTCATTGTGTATAGTTATCATAGTACTAGGAGTACGGTGATGAAGATTTGGTCTGGTGTAAAGTTTGTACTGATGATGTTTATGTGTCTATTGCCCTTGACGGCATGCGCTAGCGTAGAAGAGCGTGTGACTCGACGAGGCATGCATAGTGCAATGAGCGTTGACGTCTCTAACAACGGTATGTGGCGTATTGCTGGCAGTGCTGTTCTTGTCGAAGTTAACGACAGTTTTGGTGTAGGAACTAGAATGAGAGTTCTTACAGCAAAGCATGTAGCCGAGGCTGTTGACCGATGGGGTTATCAGATGCGAGCTTGTTGGGTTAAGGAACCTGACAATTGTGTTTATCTAGATGACCATATAGCGTCTAGTGAATCAGGCTATGGTAGTGATTGGGCTATTTTTGAAATCAATCATGAACCTGATGGCATGAGACCAGCTTATATCCGGTACACAAGGTCACGTCTGGGAGAGAAGGTAGTGATCATTGGTCACCCGTGGGGTGAGTTCATGGTCTCTTCCGGCATCATGTCAGCCTACAGAATGGACTGGAATGGTAACTATTACTACGTAGCACATGCTTATGCTGCACCTGGCAACAGTGGTGGACCTGTCTATGACTCTAGGGCTCGACTCATTGGCTTGCTTGTCGCAAGAGACATCAAACCAAATGTTATAACGGGGCTACCCGAAATGCAAGAAGATGCAGTCTGGATAACCCCGATTCAAAACATCGGGTACTAGAGACGTACCGAAACCGCTACACCTACCGACCGACGGTCGACAGAAATGGTGTTACCAGGAACATCATGATTAGAACGATAGGTTCGTAGAAATGAACGAGCATCGTTGCGGTTTGTAAAAGTGCTGTTGATCGTCGGAGTAGAGACGGTCCATAGAAATCGAGGTACTGTTGTCAGGGTGTGCATATAGTCCTTATGATAATAGTCTAAAAGCATCATTAAGAGTAGCTTCTTGCATGAGAACTGGGTCTGTTTGTATAACTTCGTCTGAATATTCAGACACGTCTCGGCGCCAGGTGGCACCGTAGATATCTAATCCAAATCTCTTAATGGTTCGGTTGGGTTGGAGCCAGTCATAATCATTACGTATAGGCGATTTGTTAATAACGTATCTAGCTATTGTAGCTAGAGTAGTCTTTAACTTTGCCTTCAACTCAGGTGTTCTGGCTTGTTCGGCTAGGAAAGGTGCGAGTACGAAAGCAAGAGGCGTTGAGTACCTATGAGCTGAGCTGATATAGGTATCATCTATTCTTAGCTTTGGTAGCACTGTCAAGATATTAAAGAGTGTATTGTCGCTTAGGTCTAGATCGTAATCTTTACATTCTTTAACTGTCTGAATGATTTGAGCGAGAGTGCTAGGTCTATCCGAATGTTTCTTGATCTGGAAGCATGTACTTAAAGTCTTACCCATAAACAATAGTTTATAGACAGGGTCATACATGATTCGCTTTGTTCGGTTGAGCAGCTTCATACGATTCTGTAGAATTGTTCTCAAACTACTTGGAGTAAGAAGCTCTACCTTGATTCGCGTGTCGTCGTCATAAAGAAGAAGACCGTTGGTGTTTGTCAGGTTGTTGATGTGTGCATGTCCTGAAAAGCGATCAGGATCTTTGTTACACAACTTGCTTCCGAAATCTTCTAGCAACATGTTCTTAAGGGACTGTGAGTCTAGACCGACTCCCTTAGTCACCAACTGGATAGTAGGTGTTTGTTGCTTAGGAATAAGTCCGGTAGCCCACAGAAGGTAGTCACCACTGAAGACAATGGATGCATCTGCAAACATCTCTTGCTGAACCCATTCTTCTAAGAATCTAAAGATCTCGGTACTACGTAAGTTGTTATACAATTCTGTTCGTAGCTGTTTACTTGGTTCAACCTGGTTGATCTTCTTATCGTTATGAAGCTCTAGGTAGATTCTCTTAGGCGTTGCTTCCCTAAGAATCTTCTTGGTAGTTTTCTTCGGATCTAATGAAAGAATCTTGACAGTATCTGCAAGAGGTTTCTTACCAGATGGTAGTGGACTTGAACCAACTGAATAGATTGATGATCTTGCCATCTTCTTGGATGGCGTACCGATATACCAGTTCGGACTACCGTTAGTACCGGTAGTGTTGTTGAAATAATATGAGGAGCTGTTGCTGCTTACGGTTCCGCTAGCCATTGTTAAAGCCTACTGACTTGGTGTTTTCTTTTTTGGATTGAGCTAGCATCTTTTCTAGATACTCTATGTCGATGGTAACTGATGGTTTGTCGTGGACAACGATGTCTACGGCTGCCATTCTTAAAAGCTTTCTTAGCCTTTTGCCCATTGAACGGACACCTACTATTTGTGAAATCTTATCTAAGACTTCATCATCTATGGTGATGTCATGCTCTTGTAAAGAGTACTCTGCCAATGCCTTGGGTACTAGGAAGTCCCTTAAGATTGTCTGACGTTCATCGAGACTGTACTCTCTGAAGTAGATGATCTCCATGCGATCTTTTAGTGCAGGTGGGATCTGTTCCTCGTAGTTAGCAGTACAGATGAACATACAATTTGATAAATCAATTGGGTATTCAAGATATAGATCTATGAAGTTACTGTTCTGTTGACTGTCGAGTACTTCAAGCAAGGCAGAAGCTGGATCACCCCTCCCCGTATGTAGTTTATCGATCTCGTCTAGTAGGAACAGGGGGTCCATAGTGCCAGAGCTTTTAAGCCCCGCCACGAACCGACCTGGCCGTGAGGCCACGTACGTACGTCTATGTCCTCTGATCTCAGCGTCGTCACTGACACCCCCAAGTGGGATGCGGATTAGCTGTCTGTTAGTAACCTCGGCAATAGCTTGTGCAATAGATGTCTTACCTGTACCTGGTGGCCCACAAAGGGTGAGCACGGTACCGGATGTCTTACCTCTAATCTTCTCGATGGTCATGTGCTCAAGCACATGCTGCTTTACCTGGTCGAGTCCATAGTGTGTCTCATCCAATGACTTAACAAAATCTTTCAGGTCAAAATCCTGGAAACTAAACTCTTCCCATGGTAGCTCGAAGGACCATGCTAGATAGTCTAGGACAGATGAGTACTCGGCACTGCCTTTATTCAGGTTGTCTAGCCTGTCAGCCTCTCTGTATAGGATTGACTTCACATGCTTAGGCATATCTAATGTTTCAATAAGGCTTCTAACTTCTTCAGGAGTGTTAGGTCTCATTGATTGCTTGGTGTTGGCCTTAGACTTCTTGTTCATCAAACGACGTTTCTTCTTCGTGATCAGGTTATTCTTTAGTTCTGCCTTGATCAGTTCCATCCTGTGGATGTGACTTTCAGCTTGGATGTATTCGTTACGAACACTTTGCTTTACGATCATGAAGGCTGCGAAGATATTCATCTGCTCTAGTAGATCATCTGTATCGTTAAGTAAACCAACCATGGTGGTGTCAAACTTCGCGCTATTTGAAATGATTAGCGTGGTTAGTTCCTGGATCTCTTCTGGCAGCTCATCTTCGGCTGGATGAAAGCCTTCTGGTACTGGTTCGTATCTTACATAAAGAAGATCACTACTACCGACCATGACCGCACGCTCTTGGGAGATGTCACGGATGAAGACTCTTTCTATTGGATCCAGATAGCATAGTTCGTAGTTATCTGCTTCATCGATTTGCTTTACATCGCATAGGATACCTATCTTGTGTAGGTAAGGAGCCAGATCTTTAAGATCACCTAGTAACGACTCTGGATTTACATGGGAACTGATGCCCAGTACTACTAGATTTTTGTTTCCATTAGGTTTGGAATGAAAGTAAGTTTTTGATATGCTTGATATGTCAACAAGGTGTTGTTGTGATGGGATGGGGATCCCATCTGATTCGCTGATAACGAATAGAGGTAGCATTATTCATCTCCTGAGATTTTTCCAATGATGAGAGCGTGGACTTCATCGAGATCTTTCTTGATCTCTTTCTGAGCTGCGATAGCTCTATCTTTCTCTTGGATTAGGAGATCTATCTTCAATTCCTCTAGGGTTTGTACACCTCGGGTCTTGAAGAAGTAGGTGTACAGCGTCTGTAGCTGTGCACCTAATGAAACAGCACCCCAGGTAGCGAGCAGGAATACGAGAGTGTTAGGCGTCATTATCCTTCTTTATGGACCGCCGGCGAGGTGCCTTAGGTACAGTTTTTTCTAGCTTGGTGATCTGCCGATTGAGACTAGCGACTTCTGCTTTGAGAGAGTCACATTCCTTAATCAGAGCACGATTAGTGTGTTTAACAATATCGACTGTTGCTTCTGAAAGGTTTAGATCATCCCTTAGTATAGTATTCCTTGCACCTAGGGCTGTATGTGCTTTTCTAGCACGTTGTAGTTGGTCGACTAGTGGTAGTTTGGGCATTTGTTTCTCCGAGATATAACCATACGATGCTGTTGGTAAGTCTGTAGTCAACAACAACAGACCTTGGTACGATGCAGGGGATTAAAGCCTTATCGCTACAGAGCCATGTATAGATGGGTTTTACAGTAACTCCCTCAATTATAACTCTTGAGTCTCTTAAGGGATAGTGAAAGCCTTTGTGACCTGATTCTGATTCATAGCCGACCATAGGCCCTATAATGAACACTTGATACCTCGTGCAATTGATTTAGCAGTTAGAAGCTGATCTCTATACCTAGATAACAAGCTTGGATTTCTAAGTATGTAGGCTGGATGCCAAGTAGAATAGACAGGCGTACCCTCTACCCAGAAGATTTGGTCACACCACCTGGTAGAAAATGATGATGCACCAGAGAGTGCATGGAGTGCATATGTAGCTGTACGTCCTGTAGCTACAACAAGTGTTGGCTGGACAATTTTTATCTCATCCTGCAAGAACAGGTCAATACACTTAGTTTGCTCTTCGCTAGTAGGTACTCTGTTACTAGGAGGCCTGTGCTTAACGACGTTGGTGATGTAGATATCATTGGTAGTGAAATTTAGATCAGCTAGTATCTTTTGAAGTAGCTGACCTGATGCTCCAACGAATGGTCTACCTTTTTCAGCTTCTGTTTTACCTGGGCCCTCTCCTACGATCATGAGCAGGGGGTTGATTGATCCTATGCCTGGTACAGGGAGACCTGGGGTCTTACATAGGTCACAGGCCTTGCAGGACTTTACGGCCTCACCGAGGGTCTGCAGGAGGGTTTGTGAGCTTTTGATTGATGGCTGCATGGGGTAATGCCTTCCAATCGAGTGCGGTCTCTAAGGGTATGTATATCATCGCTACCAAGATCCACTTGTCTGATTCTAGTATGCCAATATATGTCATGTGTGTGGCTATGACAAAGACCATGAACTTCTTAGAGGCACTCTTGGTTATTAAGGTTTTGATTGTGTTAGAAACGGCGGCCCCAATCTCCTTGATGTGCTCAATTGTTGTCATCGTTGTTAGTCCAACTCATAAGCATGTTGAGTTTTATCAGCTCATCCTTAGCTTTTGTATGTGATAGGGATATACCAGCAGCTAAATAAATGAAATCTGTCTCTGTTTCTTCAACAAGGGCGGAGGTATACTCATCGATAATAATATGTGAGATGACGTTAGCGAACTGTTCGACGGATCCTTCACAGATCCTGTCTCCTAGTACGCAGAAAACTGCCATCTGTTGTTCCCAGCTAAGCTCTGATAGCTTATCTGATAGCTCTACTGTCTTAGTATCAATCGTAGTCATATCTAAGTGTAAATAAAAGTACCGACGAAAATCAATTCGTCGGTACTTTGTATTATGCTGCTGCTAAGACAGGAATCTCTTCCTCGATCTCAACGTGCTCTGCAGTAGTTAGTTCCTTTGTCTTGGACAAGAACTTAACTGTCGTTGCAACGATATCTACACTCTTGTGCGGGACACCATCACGGTCGGTCCATGTACGGGGGCGTACACGACCTTCGATAGCTACCAGACCACCCTTGGCCAGGCGCTCGTAGCAAACTTCACCTAGGTTATTCCAGACTACAATCTGGAACCAGTCTACTTCCTTCATCCGCTTACGCTCGTCACCACTGTAATACACATGGTCAACGGCTAGCGTGAAGTTGCAGACAGGACTACCACTTCTACTCTTACGTAGAGTAGGCTCCTCGCCTAGGTTTCCGATTAGAAAAATCTTGTTCACGTACTCGCTCCGATTCGTCTTGGACGATCTTTAGTGGGGGTGGGGGCTTTTCAGCCCCCTCTTTAGCCTTAGCTTAAAAGATATCTTGGTCGAACATAGGAGCAGCCTTGGCACCAGCGGCACGCTGGACCTCGTGCTCTTCTGCCGTGAAGAACTGGTTGGCCCGTGGGGCACCACTCGCACGGTATGCAGTGACGGTACGGGCGATGGCTTGGAAAGCCTTCTCGATACCGGCATTGTCCTGTACGAAGGAGAGAGCCTTACCCGGCTTGATGCCGTAGCTCTGACCTACACGATATGCGTCCTGGTTTGCACCGATGAACAGGTAGTCCCAACCAAAGTCCTTCTCCATTTCAGTAACCATCTCGCCGATAGCCTTGATGGAGAATCGCTGGCTAGCGTTCTCATGTCCGTCAGTTACTAGAATGACGATGTTGTTCTTGGGAGCGTCGTCACCAAGACCAGCTAGGTACTCGAAGCACTCGGCTGTACGGTCACCAATGGCATCTAGCATGGCGGTCTGACCACCAGCGTAGAACCTTTCGGCAACAGTATTGATCTTTGTCTCATTGAGACTAGAAGCCTCAACTCGCTCGAGTAGAGTACGCTGACTCCCATCGAATGAGTGAACCTCGACGGTAGAACCGTCATCAATCTTAGATTGGGATCCGAGGAACTCTCGCACACCCCTTCGTACAGCGTTCACGGAATAATCCATAGAACCACTGCCATCGAGAAGTAAAATTACGTTTACAGAATCTCTCACTTGTCTTCCTGTTTGTTTATTTTTATGTATTGGCGTTCTAAGAACTTAGAGTAGAAGTCTACCTGTCCAGAACCATTGTAGATTCTAGCGAAGGTTCTCCAGTCTCTATCTTGGAAAGCTTTTAGTAGTGAGGGATCAGACTTGATAAAATCAAAGAAGAGAATTAATTGTTGCTCTTCATTAGCTTGCATGTAGATAAACATCTGTTCAGGAGTTTCAAATCCTAAACGTTCATAGTGAAATCCCATTATTTGTGGGAGTCCATAGCTAGCAGAGGCATAGGCGTCTTGTGTAGACAAACTCTTTGCTAGTTCAAGTGCATTATGTTCATGCTCTTGGTCTTGGTGTACTGATACCCAATGATCTTGGTGTCTATACGTATGTTCTTGCCACTTTCGTTTGGCGTCAAACCTAAAGTTAGATTTAAACGTACTTGGATTATGGATGCCCCATCTTTTATTGAAGATGTGGTTCTCGAACCGTATCAAAATGTCCCCGGTATCGGGGCTGAAGCCTTCGCCTCTTGATTCGACTGACATCACTGCCAAGGCAGTGGTCACATCGACCTTTAAAAAATCAGCTATCTTGACTATGATCTCGGCGTTACGCTCATAGGTAGCGTAAATGGGATGAGATATTGACGTGTAACTAGGTAGCTTAACGGGAGTTCTAATCGCAGGGTACACCGTTCGAATGAGTGTGTTTTCTGAGATAAGCAGGTTCCAGGTTACAGTATCTACAACCCCAGTAGGGTCTAGATCATTGTCGTTCTGCAGTTTTTTGATTTTGTTTACCGTCTTATGGTCGTAGACAGTGCCCTCATCAGTCATAATGAGTTGATTCAGGCACTGTCTTAGGACTGCGACAGTTTCGTTCCTTTCAAGAGGAACAATAACTTTGAACATCAGTTTCTGTTTAGGTTACGCCTTGTGACGTGAACCGCGATTGCAAGTCCCGCAACGAGTGGGACGTAAGGTGCAGTCACTACGACTACAGCATGTACCACCTTAAGAGCTTGGTAGATAGCAATCGGAACAGTGATGATGGGGTGGTTGGGAAGCGGGATAGGGAAACGAGGCATTATTATTCCTTTGACCAGACCAGACGGGCGCGTCCGCGCCCGCCATTAGCTGAGTTCTTTTGCGCGACTTTCTATCAGGGTGATGAGAGGATAGGCAGGTTCTAGAATGTAACCGTCACCGAAACCCTCAAGTAGAAGAAAACTATCTATCAATTCGTTACGGTAGTACATGTTGAGTCTTATCTGACAGTCGAGCGGTATCTTTGTACTGCTTACCTTGAAGAAGGTTTGACTTATTAGAGTATGAAGTGAGTTCCACATGATTACGTGGTCAGCCCACATGGGTCCGCAGAACTCTTCTTCATCGTCAGTAATACAGACTGTATTGAACCTGAACACTAGAGCGTTCTCATCTCGATACCAAACCCATCGATCCAGTCCTTGAAGAGCTTGGTATCAGTGACGTGATTGGTAACACTGTCACGAAGCCAATGATCTCTATTTGTATCTAGTAGATAGGTAATTTTACCTAGAGCATGACGTGCGATCACAGGCTCATAGATTTGACTGAACTTTGGATTAGTTCCGACAACGATGACTTGATCAGCTGTCGCAACAGCCTTAGTCAGGTCACGGTAAACCTTTAGAGGCAGGTCACCTTGACTGTCATTAAGGTTGACTACGTTGGTGGTTCCTACCTTCTCGTGTTGGGTGTCTGTGTCTTGTGTAAAGACACGTACAGACTGATTGGTTTGTAGTCTAGCAACTGCTAGGTATACGTTCTCTAGAGCAGTGATACCTGCTCCCGTAATGAATACAATCATTATGTTTCCAGTTGTTGAGGGTAGATGATTATTTTAACGCCAGGTCAGCGAAGTTGATTTCACACGTGTCATTAGAGCAGAAGTTTGTGCCCTTACCTGCTTCTTCAGTGTCAAGACGTTGGATAGGTGTCACTTTGAGATTCATTTCTAGATATTCTTCTTTAGTGATGGCTTCATAAGGTGCTTGAACGTATCCGTTTTCCTCATACTTAAGGAAACTAACAGCCTTGAGTTGGTCTTCGTACATCTCCAAAGCATCCTTGATATAAGGAGCCTCGTGAGCTTGGAAGGTCACAGTGATAGAGACACTGTTGTCAGCCCAATGCTTTTGATAAGCTGCAGCCATCTCTAGCTGCTCCCACATAGAACACTGACGTTTACCTTTAGTAAAGTCTTGCTCTTGTACAGGAAAGGAAACTACTGTGGTATTAGCAGAGTAGGCGCTATCCTCATATGGATAGCCATTCTCTTTAAGCTTTTTAAGCATGTCGGAGTCATTGCCGAAGTTGATACGACGGATGTAGTATTCATCTTCTGGAAAATGAATACCAGGAGTGCTTCCATTCAACAGACTTACCGTACCAGATGGTTTGATAGATGTGGTCCTTTTACTACGAGGGATACACATCCAGTCACTGTACGTGCGGTCAAGATCTTGAATATGATCATAACCTTGCTCACACCAGTTCATAAGTCCGCGGAAACCAAGCCGCTTGCGAGCTTGTTGAACTCCTGATTGACTTAAGCCAATACGACGATTCTTCTGCATCTTCTGATTAGTCTCGGGCCATTGGGTCCGAGCTAGAGTAACAGTTTTTGCATATAAATAGGCGATCTTAAGAGTACGTTTGTACTCTTCTAATGAGTCATGCTTGGCAGGAAAAGTCTCTGTCAGGCAGCATAGCTCAGCATCTTCAAGTTGCTGTTCGACGCAAGGATTGAATCCCATGACTGCTAGATCGTCATCACGTTCACCGTCTTTCATGCGACCGTAGTGACGTGCATTGTCTAGCCAGATGTATCCAGGTTCACCGTTTGCTAGAGATTGCTCTGCAAAACGAGTGTAATCCATACCAACTTCGGCAACGATACTGTTGTTGGATCCCCATCGGTGTGTACGGAGAGGATGTTCTCTAACAAGCTGTTGGAGTTCTCTGTGACGCTTTGTTCTTGTGTCATATCCTACAAGAATTTCTTTCGCATTGGGTAGGTCCATCGAAATGATTGGAGTACCAATGCCTAGTTTGTGTAGTGCACGTGCTTCAGCTTCCCACTCATGTAATTGAGTAGGATCCTTCATTATCAGGTACTCTTCGTCATCAGGCTGACCCATGGCAAGGGCTGCTGATCTACGGACATTACCAGCTACAACACACTTACCAATGAAGTTCTCAGTGTCTACGATATCGATACCACGAATTAGAAAGCCAATTCGTGAGGTATAGAGACTGATTAGATCTTCATGTAGTTGTCTAAGGGGTTCGGGTCCAGAACTTGTACCGCCGAATCCCCTGATGGGTTCGCCGTAGCCTCTGATTAGAGAGTAATCAAAACTAGGTAGTTCGTAACCATAATAAAATGCATCTAATAGAACTCTTACTGATTCAATCCAGCCTTCTCTTGAGTCTGCAATCTCACAGACATATCCTGGAGGAATACTCTTGAGTGCTAGATATCTATTGTATGTCTGGAAAGGTAACTTAAGTTCAGTAGAGACTGAACTTGGCTGCTTAATCAAGACTGTACCAGCACCTAAGGTGTCAAATCCGACACCGATACCAAGCATTAGCGCATCCATCATCCAGCTGAACAGGTAACCGCCCTTGTCTACAAGGTCTTTGGTTGACCTGAACGCGCAGTTAAACAATCCGGCAGCTGTTTTCTCTTCTACGAATTTAGTCCCCATCATCCACAGACCTCTGCCTGGTGGGGTCCACTGCATGATAAAAAGACGTTCGTAAGCGTCTTTGGCAGTGCGCTGGGCCTTAGCGTCATTCCACTCTAATCCGAGTGTGACTATGTGCTGTTTCTGCATGTTAAACATGCCTTCGATGACGCGTCTACATGTTTGCCACCACTCTTCTGTACCGGTGGCTCCTGGTTCAAACTCATCTAGTCTGCGAGCATATGTTCTTTTAAAGACGACGTAACCTGTCGAACTCCAGGGTACATCTCTGTTTTGATATGGCTCTAGAAACTGATCGCTTAGTTTAAACCTTCTAATTTTCATTTGCATTTTCAATAACTCCTAATCACTGCTACCTAAACTTGCATTGTTTCGGTAAGCAGACTGCGTCATCTGGCTATAGGTCTCTCCGTTAATAAGCTCGAAGCCTGAAAAGAATGGTGTAACAACCAACTGGACTGGCAACTTGTCTCCACTTTTAATCAACATATGAGTGGGGGAGATGTTTACCATATTAACAAAGATCTCACCTGTATAACCAGGGTCAATAACTCCTGCACGTAAAATAAATGGGGTCTTTGTGATGCTTCCGCGCTCTTGTAGTAAAGCTACAGAGTTCCGAGGCAAAGCAATCTTAACACCGGTTGGAATAAAGGTCTTCCAAATGTCGTCGTCTGAGATGTTAGAGCCACCTAGGTTGGATGGGATTTGAATATCTGGACCGACATTGTAGAGATCTAACCCTGCAGACTCGCCGCCATAAGCTGGCTTATAATCTTGGGGGTCTACACTATAACTCTTCAATATGTCAACTAATTCTTGAGTTATTGTGAATGGGATTGGTTGGGTAAGCAGATTCATTGCTCTCCTTGCTTGAGGTTTTAGAGGAAATTGCATACAATCAACTGTCAGCCAATTATGGTGTAGGACCATACTCATTAGAGTGGGGCTGAAATACACATGTATTAGAGGAGATTATTATGGCTCATGGATATATTAAAGAACGCTACTTTCGTGACGGCGTTGTTAGCACACGTGCACTGGCCGCTGATGCAGTAACAGCTGCTGCTATTGCTGCTGATACTATTAC